>JAEEGL010711692.1_pt1 | contig 43640 bp, 30 predicted proteins | sample 9134231 | NCBI WGS metagenome assembly JAEEGL01 (sample SAMN16246548, study PRJNA631951) | gut metagenome | biome: gut microbiome; feature: rumen; material: fiber-attached | host: Bos | place: Iran: Karaj | collected 2018-10
AAAGCAATTTGAAGATGATGCAGAAAAATTAAAAAATCTTTATACTTTAACAGATTCATTTGAAAAAGAAATTGATGATATTGATCAAAGAGAATATTGTGTTGAGGCAATAAATGGACTACTTAATTATTTTACTGAAACACAAAAAATGAAGTTAGATCACATCAATAAAATAAAGATATATGAAACTCAAAAATATATGGCTTTAGACATTAATGCAAGAAGAAGTCTAGAACTAACAGAAAGAATGAGAGATAAGTCTAAAAGAGGAACTCTAATTTGGGTTTTAGACCAAACATCTACATCAATGGGAGGAAGACTTTTAAGAAGATGGATTAATGATCCGCTTTTAGATATAACTGAAATTAATAGAAGATTAGATTCAGTAGAAGAGCTAAAAGATAGTATTATGCTAAGAGGTGATATATCAGAATGCTTAAAGAAAGTATATGATATCGAAAGATTAACAGGAAAGATTTCTTATGGAAATGCTAATGCAAGAGATATGATTTCTCTTAAAAATTCTCTATCAAATCTTCCAGAACTTAAGAAAATATTATCTGAAGCAAGTTCAGAATATTTAAAAGATTTATATGGAAAACTAGATGTTTTAGGAGATATTAAAGAGTTAATAGAAAAAGCTATTGTAGATGAACCACCAATTACTATTAAAGAAGGTGGAATCATTAAAGAAGGATACAATCCAGAAATTGATGAATATAAAAAAGCTTCTACAGAGGGCAAACATTGGATAATAGATTTAGAAGCAAGAGAAAGAGAAGCAACTGGAATTAAAAATTTGAAAGTTGGATACACAAAAGTATTTGGATACTATATTGAAGTAACTAACTCATTCTTAAAACAAGTTCCAGAAGATAGATATATTAGAAAGCAAACATTAACAGGTGGAGAGCGTTTTATTACTGAAGAACTTAAGAACATGGAAAATAAAATCTTAGGTTCAGAAGAAAAAGCAATTCAAATGGAATATGAAGAGTTTACTAAGATTAGAAATGAAATTGCAAAAAATATTGAAAGACTTCAAATGTCATCAAGTGTTGTTGCAACAGTTGATGTATTAAACTCACTCGCAATTGTTGCAGACAATAATAACTATGTAAAACCAAACGTAAATGATGGTGATATTGTTAATATCAAAAATGGACGCCACCCAGTTATTGAAAAAATGATGGATAGCGGTGCATTTGTTGAAAATGATACTTATCTAGATAGAAATAATGTACGTTTAGCAATTATTACTGGTCCAAACATGGCTGGTAAATCTACATATATGAGACAAGTAGCACTTATTTGCCTTCTTGCTCAAATTGGATCATTTGTTCCAGCAGAAGCTGCTAACATAGGAATTATTGATAAGATATTTACAAGAGTTGGAGCTTCTGATGATTTATCTAGCGGACAAAGTACATTCATGGTTGAGATGAATGAAGTTGCAAACATCTTAAGAGAGGCAACACCAAAATCATTAGTAATATTAGATGAGATAGGTAGAGGAACATCAACATATGATGGACTTTCTATTGCTTGGGCAGTTCTAGAGTATATGGCTGATAAAGATTCTGTTGGATGTAAAACACTTTTTGCAACACATTATCATGAGCTAATAGATCTTGAAGGAAAGATACAAGGAATAAAGAATTATTCAGTTGCAGTAAAAGAAAAAGGTGAAGATGTTATCTTCTTAAGAAAGATTGTAGAAGGTGGAACAGATGAATCTTATGGTATATACGTTGCAAAGCTAGCAGGTGTGCCAAAAGATGTTGTGACAAGAGCAAATAAGATTTTACATTCTTTAGAAAAAGGTGGAGTAAAAGTTAAAGAAGAAAAAGAAAGTAAAAAGCAAGTTGAAGGACAATTTGATTTATTTAATATGAAGCTTGCTGATATTTCTAGAGAATTAGATAAGATAAATGTTAATGAACTTACACCAATAGAAGCATTAAACACACTTGTTAAATTAAAAGATATGATTAAATAAAAATGATTTTAGGATACTACTTTTTAGTAGTATCTTTTTTTATGTCCTTAAATATTACAATTATGTTACAAATATTAAATTATGGTTACATTTTTTAAAAATGGTTGTAAAAAAATATTTCAAAATGTAAAATTTAAGTATAGTTTGAGATATTTTAGTTAAAAAAGAAACAAAAAAGTTAAAAACCATAGAAACCTGTGGTTTATTAGTCTTGGGAGAGGAATATGAAAAGACACGTTAAGGTATTTTTAATAGTATTATTTAATTTAATTTTGATTACGGAACTAGTTATGCCTACAAAGATCTATGCTGCTAATGGAACAAGTACTAATTCTAATTCACTAAACGGTTGGGTGAAAGAATATGATAATTATTACTATTATCAGAATGGTACAAAGTTAAGAAGTTGGCAAAAGCTTGATGGTAACTGGTACTTTTTCGACGAAAGTGGAGCAATGGCTACAGGATGGCTTGTTAATGATGGTAAGATGTACTATCTTGATGAGTTTGGAGTAATGCAAACGGGATGGATGTCTATTGAGGGCGACAGATATTTCTTTAGTGTTACTGGTAGCATGCAAAGAGGCTTTACGTCTATTAATGGAACAACATATTATTTTGACAGAGAAGGAAAAATGAAAATTGGCTGGCAAGAAATAGATGGAAATAAGTTCTATTTCGATAATACCGGTGCAATGTTAACAGGAAGCCAAGAAATAAATGGCTATTCTTATGTTTTTAACTATGACGGTGTTCTTATCTCAGAACCTAAGACTTTAAACACTTCTCTTAATGCAAATTTAGAAGATACTGTTGGAGCAATTGAATTCACTTTTGATGAAACTTTGCTATCTCAGTGGAGAAATACGGATTTTCCAATTACAATTTCTATTTCAGATGCAACAGAAGCATATTGTAATGATAATCTAATGACCAAGATTGGAGATACTGAGTTTTTATATAATGCATCAAAAAATGGTACTTATATGATCTCTTATTTGCATACAAATGGAAATAGATATGATGCTGGGCCTGTAACAATTAATAATATTGATAAAACTCCAGTTAGATTGAGTGATTATCCAAATAATTCATTAATAAATGTTAATTCATTTCCATATGATCTTCAAATTACAGATGCAACAGAAGATGATGGGGTATCTTGTGTAGCATCAAATGGTATTTCAATTTCTATTGATGGAACTCCTTTAACTTCTTTTACTGCTAGAACTTATACTGATGGAACAGGATATATTAGATGCCCAAGAGCCGGAAGATATGAACTTACAATAGTTGATGTAGCAGGAAATGTTGCAAACTTAGAAGCAAAAATTGAATTAGAAACTTCACCAACTGATAATATACCACCAGCAATTACAATAATAGAAGCTCCTTCTAATGAATGGTCAAACCAAAATAAATTAGTCAAATTTGCTGTAACAGATAATATTGCTGTTCAATCAGTAAGAATAGAAACATCTCTTGGTGGAACAGATTTAAATCCTGCACAAGATGGAACGTATTCGTGTTTTCTTCAATCAAATGGAACATATACTCTTGTGGCTAAAGATTCAAATGGAAATCAATCAACTTTAGATGTAATATGTCAAAAAATAGATAAAGTTCCACCATATTTTTATGATGTTGAAGACGGAGATATTATTACGACATCACTACCATTTACTTTAAGATTTAATGACGATAATTCTGGCATGACTGGAATCCCTGATGTATATAGAGATGGAGTATTATATAATCAAATTTCTGGTACTGATACTTCTTTGACACTAGAAGAAGAAGGAAATTATATAGTTTCAATTTCTGATGCTGCTGGTAATAGTACTTCAGTTTCATTTGCACTTGATGAAGAGCCAATAATTGGGCCACCAATTGCAGCGCCAATGATTGATGTTGATCCGATTCCAACTACTTGGACAAACACACAAACAACAGTTACTTTTAAGGTAACAAAAGGAAGCGAAGATCTAGAAAAAGTTACAGTTGCTGGAAGGGAACTTACGCTTACTGCTGATGGAAGATATTCATTTGTTGTAGATGAAAATGGATCTGTTGTTATAGAAGCAACTGATACAATTGGATTGAAAAGCAGTGAAACAGTTAATATAAAAAACATTGATAAAGTAGCACCTTCAATAACTGGTGCTCAAAATGGAGAATCTTATACAGAAGATATTACACTTTCTGTTCAAGATGCTTTATCAGGCATAAAAACATTCTTAGTTACAAAAGATGAAAGAACTGTAGATGCTCAATTAGATGCATCAGGAAATGTTACACTATCTGAAATTGGAGCATATGTTGTAACAGCTACTGATAATGCTGGAAATACAAGTGAGATAAGATTTACAATAGAAGCTCCAGCTGTAGTTGATACTGAAGGACCTGTAATAACATTTAGCTTAGCAACAACAAATTATACAAATCAAGACTTACCAGTTGTTATGACTGTAACAGATGTGCTTAGTGGAGTAAAACAAGTTAGAGTAGACGGAGAAGTTTTAGAGCCAGTTTCTGGAAAATATTTATTTGATGTACATGAAAATGGTTCATATTTAGTACATGCAATAGATAATGCAGGTAATGATAGCTCATTAATAATTGAGATAACAAATATAGATAAAGAAAGACCTGAAATTACATTAAATAGAGTTGAAGAAGGAGATACTGTATCTTACAATATAACAGTTACAGATAATCTTTCAGGAGTAAATACATATGCTGTAACTAAAGATGCGCTAGATTATTCTTATACCTTAGGAAGTACAATAACTGAACCTGGTGTATATAAATTTACAGCAACAGATAATGCCGGAAATACTGTATCAAAAACATTTATTATTTCAGCTCCAGATGATGTTACAGAAATAGATACTGAAGGACCATTAATCACTATTGATAAAGGTGAAGAATGGACTAATAAATCAAATGTTGTTAAAGTAATGGCATATGATAATTCAGGTGTTGATGAAGTTCGAGTTGATGATTTAGTTATTCCAAATGGACAAAAATTAGAATATTTTGAAAATGGAACTCATACAGTAGTTGCAATAGACCAAGAAGGAAACGAATCTACAACAACTTTTGAAATAGATAATATTGATAAAGATAGTCCATATTCAACTAATATTGTTGATGGAGAAGAATATGATGCTCCAGTAGTAGTTGAACTAGCTGATGATACATCTGGAATATCAACTTATAGATTGTATTTAAATGGAAAAAGATGTAATGGATACGATGTATCTGATTCATTAACAGAATCAGGAACATATATTCTTCAAGTTTATGACTTTGCTGGTAACACTAAAAAGATTACTTTTAAAATAAAGTCAACAGATGATGATGAAGATCCAGATGATGGAAATAATCAAGGAATATATGATCATAATATTTATACATGGTTAGATCCAATTTGGGAAGATTTTTGGGATGATGAATTCCCAGAAACACACACAAATACAAATACAACGAATACAACTAATACTTTGCCACAAAATATTATTAAACCAACAATAAAAAATGAAGTTGAAGAAAACACAGTTGAAAATACTACAATTCCAGAGAACACAACAATTCCAGAAAATACAACAGAACCTGAAAATACAACTCCACATGAACCACCACCAGAAAATATTGAATACGAAGATATTACATTTGGTGGAACAATTCACTATCATTTTGTAGAAAATGGTTATCCAGGTGATATAATGCCTGTAGATTTATCATTTGAGAATTTGGAAATTGAAAATTGTGATGGAGTAGAAACATTTGAAGGATACTTAAATTATAATACAGACATATTTGAACCAGTAACAATTGATAACTTTGTTACTGATAACGGATATATTGTAATAGAAGAATGTGGAATCAGATTAAGAGTATTTGATATCACAAATGCTACTTTGGATTCAGATATTTCAGAAGCAGGATTATTCTTCAATAGTAATCCATCTTCTGGAAACCAAGCTAAAATTGTTATTAACTTCCCAGAAGGAGTTAAAGTACCATCTAAGATATTTAGATTAAACTTTAAACTAAAAGATAATGCACAAGCTGGAACATATAAAAATGCGATTGTATTTGACAAAGTAACAGTATCAGCACATCACGTAATGTCAAATGATTTACAATTCAATATTGATACTATCGTAATGAGTTCTGGTTCAAATTACAGTACAATAATTAATGATGAAGTAATTGATCATTCAAATAATGGATCAACAAATAGTGGTTCATCAAGTGAAGGATCAAGCCATAATGGATCAACAAATGGTGGAACCAATAATAATGGTTCATCAAATAATGGATCTGGAACAAATAATCCTGGAACAGCGGGAAGTGCAACAGGTGCTACACAAAATGAAAAAGAAGGTAGCGCAACATTTAAAGGAAAAGGAAGCGATAATACACTTGCTAAAGGTGTATTACCAGCAACTGGTAAAGGCGTTAGGGTTATGATAATGATAGTAGCATTAATAATAATTTCTAGATTTTTATATAGAAAATTAGAAGACTATAGAGATGTTCAATAAAAAATGGCTAAAGAGCGGCGTTTGACCGCTCTTTTTGTTTACACAAAATTCACATTTAAAACACATTATTTTATTGAAATAAAAACGCTTAAATGATATAATACATAAGTAAATTTTGAATTTTGAAGGAAGCAAAAAATGGACTTTTTAAAAACATTATGGAAGAATAAAAAATTAGCAGCAAAACTTGGCAAAAATGATTTCAGAAATAGATTTGCAAATACAAGTTTAGGAACGATTTGGGGCTTTGCACAACCATTCGTTTTCATGCTAACTTACGTTATAGTATTTCAATACATTTTAAAATCAGGTAGTAGTGGAAGATATCCATATGTGGTTTGGTTTTTACCAGGCATGTCAATGTGGATGTTTTTATCGGACGCAATCCTTACTGCAAGTAATTCAATAAGAAATTATAGTTACCTAGTAAAGAAAGTAGTCTTTCCGGTTGATATTATTCCAGTTATTAGTTTGGCTTCAGCAAGTTTTATTGGAATATTCTTGATAGTTATTTCAATTATTGTTGGATCTATCTTTGGTTATATACCAAATTTCCTAATTGTAATTTATATATTGTTTTGTGCTTTTTGTTTTATTATTTCTTTTACAAGATTCACTTCAGCACTTACAACTGTTGTTCCAGATTTTGCACAACTTTTAACAATAGTAATTCAACTATGCATGTGGTTTACACCAATCATTTGGAACCTAAGCATGCTTTCAGAGAAATGGAGAGTTTTATTTAAATTATTCCCATTTACATATCTAGTTGAAGGATTTAGGCAAGCATTTATGGAAGATTCAAATATTATTACAGATCAAAACTTCATGTTTACAGCAATCTTTTGGGGTGTGACAATAATAATATTTGCATGGGGAAATAGAGTATTTAAAAAAGCAAAAAAAGATTTTGCGGATGTTTTATAAGAGGTATTTATGGAAGAAGAGAGAGTAGATATATTACTAGCAACATATAATGGTGAGAAATATATAAAAGAATTAATTCAAAGTATTTTAAATCAATCTTATAAAAATTTTAGATTAATTATATGTGATGATTGTTCAACAGATAAGACATTAAATATCATATCAGCATTTTCTAAGGTTGATCAAAGAATAGTGGCTTTTAAAACTAAATCAAATGTTGGAGTTGCAGGAAATTTTGAAACATTACTAAAAAGAGTTGAAAGTCCATATTTTATGTTTGCCGATCAAGATGATGTTTGGAAAAAAGACAAAATATTAAATTCTATAAATAAGATTAAAGAAGGTTATGATTTAGTATATACAGATTTAGAAGTTGTTGATGAAGATGCAAATGTAAGTTATGAATCATATTGGAAACTTAAGGGATTATACAATAAGATTGTAAAGTACAATAATTTTGAATCTTTATATCTAAATAACTATATTACTGGATGCACAATTATGTGTAAAAGCGAATGGATAGAAAAAGCACTTCCAATTCCAAAGAATTCTGAACATGTGCTTCATGATTATTGGCTTTCACTTATGGTTGCTCAAGAAGGAAAGCTTGGATATATTGAACAGCCACAAATCATGTATAGACAACACAAAGACAATAATGTTGGAACAAAGAAAGTTTCAAGCGAGATGGAAACTTTAGATGAAATAAGAAATCATTTCATAAATGTAAAGATTGAACATTTCCAAACATTTATTGATAACAATGATAAATTTATTGATGAAAAAATAAAAGAGCTAAATCAAGAAGCTTTAGATTACTTTAGACATCTAACTTACAGAAAATATTTTTGTTTTCAAAGATGGGGACTATTCTATAAGCTATACAAGTATGAAGATTTTAAATATATGATGGAAAACTTCTTAATCTTAAATATGCCTACTTTTGCAAGAATAGGATTTAAGATAATGAAAATGAAAGAACAAAGGGGTAAAAATGGAAGAGTCAAATAATGACGAAGTTGTTATTAAAATAACCGATTTAGTAAAAGAATATAAGATGTATAGCAGAAAGAAAGATAGACTTTTAGAAGCTGTTATACCAGGATTTCATCGTCATACTACTTTTAGAGCAATGGATAATCTAAATCTAGAGATTAAAAAGGGTGAAGTATTAGGAATCTTAGGAAAGAACGGTGCAGGAAAATCTACACTTCTTAAAATGGTTACTGGAGTTGTTACACCAACTTCAGGAAACATAGAAGTTAAAGGTAAGATAAGTTCACTTCTAGAACTTGGTGCAGCATTTAATCCAGAACTAACTGGTATTGAAAATATCTATCAACATGGCGAAGTAATGGGACTTACTGATAAAGAAATAGATGAAAAGAAGCAAGATATTATCGATTTTGCAGATATTGGTGAACATCTATATCAACCAGTTAAAACTTATTCTTCTGGTATGTTTGCAAGACTCGCATTTGCATGTGCTATAAATGTTGATCCGGACATTTTAATTGTTGATGAAGTTTTATCTGTTGGAGATATGGCATTCCAATTAAAATGTTTTAAGAAATTCGAAGATTTTAAAGAAAAAGGAAAAACAATTCTTTTTGTTACACATAGCGTTGCAGATGTAATTAGAAACTGTAACAGAACAATCATCATTTCTGATGGAAAGAAAATATTTGATGGTGATGTTAAATCAGGTGTTGATGTTTATAAAAAGATTATAGTTGGAATAGAAGAAGATGTTCCAAGTGAACCGGCTTTAGAAGAGAAAAAAGAAACTACAGAAAGTAAAGAAGGCGAAACTTGGAAAGATCATTTTACAGGAAACAAAGAAATGCTTTCATATGGAGAAGGTGAAGCAGAGATCGTTGACTGGGGAATATTTGATAAAGACGGAGAATATCAACCAACAATAAATAACAACGATGTATATACAGTAAAAGTTAAGATTAAGTTTAATAAAGAAATTGATGAACCGATTTTTGCTATGAGTGTTAAAGATATTAAGGGACTAGAACTTGGAGGAGTAAACACAAAAGCTTATAAAGTTCTAACAGGAACATACCAGCCAGGAGATGAAGTGGTTGTTGAATATAGACAACAATTTCCACTAGCTCCAGAAAGATATGCATTTAGTTTTGGATGTACTAAATTTAAACAAGATGGTTCACTACAAGTATTTGACAGAAAATACGATGCTCTATTATTTGAAATTGTTGGATATAGAGATTGTTTAGGAATAATTGATTTTAAGACTGATATAAATATTATTAGGAGTAATAATAATGAAAGTTAATTATGATTATTACACAGGAAAAGATGAATATAGTGACGGAGATATTGAACTTGAGATAATTAATTATCTTAAGGAATATGGTGAACAAGGTTATCAAACAGTTTTAACAAATGACTATAGATGGCCAGTGTTTTATCATATTACCCCAGTTAGAAAAAACATAATAAATTGGTATCCATTTAAAGAAGGTGCAGAAGTATTAGAAGTTGGTGCTGGAATGGGCGCTATTACAAGTGCACTTTGCGATAACAATGTACAAGTTACAGCAGTTGAACTTTCTAAACAAAGAGCATCAGCTATTATAGAAAGATGTAAAGATAAAGAAAATTTGGAAATAATAGTTGGTAACTTTAACGATATTAAGTTTGATAAAAAATATGACTATATAACATTAATTGGTGTATTAGAATATGCTTCACTTTATACAAATACAGATAATCCATTTCATGATTTTCTTGTTCAAATTAAAAAATTACTAAAAGAAGATGGAAAACTTTTAATTGCTATAGAAAATCAATTTGGCTTAAAGTATTTTAGTGGAGCCAAAGAAGATCATACTGATACTAAATATGATGGAATAATGGGATACTCTAATAAAAAAGGAATAAGAACATTTGGAAAAAATGAACTAACAGAAATATTAGATAAAGCTGGATTTAAATATAACAAGTTTTATTATCCACTTCCAGATTATAAACTTCCAAATGTAATATTCTCAGATGAGTGCCTTCCAGATGAAAAGTCATTAGAAGAATATACACCATATGTATCTGATGAAGCAAACAAAGTAGTATTTGATGAGAAGAAAGCTTATCTAGACATTATAAAAAATGGACAATTTGGATTCTTTGCAAATTCATTCTTTATAGAATGTTCTGAAAAAGAATTTGAAACAAATATAGATTTAAAAAATCAAAAGTTAGTAAAAATTGATGATTCAATGAAAGGCTTTTATACAAATCATTTTGGAATTGATGATAAAGATTATTCAAAAATAGCTGAAGAAAATGAAAAGCTAAAAACAGAAATTAATAATATGGCTAACTCAACTTCATGGAAAATAACAAAACCAATTAGAGATTTTAGAACTAATTTTAAAAAGAAGGTATAAATGGAAAAATTATTGGAGTTTAAAAGAAATATTATATCTTGGTATCCTATAAAAAATGGAGAAAGTGTTCTTCAAATTGGTGAAGACGAATTCATTTTAGAGGCACTAAAAGAAAAAACAGATAATATAAAAACTGTTGAAAAGCCATCTGATGATGATGCAAGATATGATTATATTACTTTAATTGGATATTTTGATAAATTAGAATCAGAAGAAGATATTAGAAATATCATAAAGTATTCTAGCAATCATTTAAATAAAAATGGTAAGATTTTGCTTGCTATGAAGAATAGATTCGGAATGAAGTACTTCTCTGGAGATAAGTACAATAATTTAGAAACATATGAATCTATTGAAAAAGAAACTGATACTTTCTTAGGAAAAGGAAGAATTGAAAGAATGCTTTACGAACTTGGATTAAAATATAAATTCTATTATCCACTTCCTGATTACGAGTACACAAATGTTATTTATTCAAATGATTTTATGCCAACAGAAGATAGCATAGAACAAAGAGATTTAACATTATGCAGTAATAATGCTTATTTAAACTTTTCTGAAAAGAATGCATATAAGCAATTATTAAAAGAAGAGAGAAATCTTTTCCCATTTTTTGCAAACTCATATTTTATAGAAATATCAAATCAAGATAATTTTACAGATGTAAGATTTGTAAGCTTTGGAATAATAAGAAAAAAAGAACATAGAATTAAAACTATTATTTCTAAAAACAATGTATATAAATGTGCAAATTCTATTGATGCTAAAGAACATATGGAAGCTTTAGCTAAAAACATCAGCATATTAAATGATCTTAAGATTCCTAATATCGGAAAAGCAGTTGATAATACTATTGAATGCAAGTTTTTAGCAAATGCAAAATCTTATGACGAATATTTAATGGATATCTATAAAAAAGATGGATTAAATGGAGTAATAAATAAAATTACAGATTATAAGAAAAACTTCTTAGATGTACTTTATGATGAAAATTACAGCACTAATAGAAACATATTTGATAAATATAAAGTATATGTTCCAGATAGAATAAAAGAAAAATTACATTTTGTAAAACACGGAATGTTAGATTTAATTTTCCAAAACTTACTTGTTGAAAATGGTATATTTGGACAAAAAATCTATGCATATGACCAAGAATGGTATGAAGAAAATGTTCCAATTGAATTTATTTTATATAGATCACTTTTCTATTTTTCAGAAATACAACAAACAGAAGATATTAATGAAATATATAGAACATTTGGTTTAGATGAATTTTTGGGATATTTTGTTAAACTAGAAAATAATTTTCAAGATGAACTTACTGATAAAGAAACATGGCAGCTTCATTATGATGCTGTTAGCAAGATTCATTATGAAACAGAATTATTTAAAGACTACGAAAAGAAGAAGATTGAAAACGAAGAATATAAAAAGCAAATATCTGATTTGAATTTTACTTTAAGTCAAAAAGAACAAGAAATACAAAATTATTCAAATCAACTTTCGCTTATATCTAATTCGCTTTCTTGGAAATTAACAAAACCATTTAGAATTATTTCTTGGGTATTAAATCCATTTTCTAAGGCAAGCTTTATTGATAGAATAATGCCTCCAGGTGGAAGAAGAAGGATTGAATATGACCAGAAACAATCTAAAAAGAAATATGAAAAAAGAGTAGAAAACTATTTCAAATTGTCAGATGAAAAAACAGCAGAATATTGGAAAGGTATTGATCATAGAAAGTATTTATTATACGAAAAACTATTAAAGAAACAAACTGATGAGGATGTAAAGCGCTATGAAAAATATCAATTCAATAATATGCTAACAGATCAAGAATATGATTTAGAAGAAAAAGAAAAGTTTTCAAAGAAACCGAAAATAAGTATTGTAATTCCACTATTTAATACAGACCCGGATTATTTTAGAGAACTTCTTTATTCTATTCATCTTCAATCATATAAAAACTGGGAACTATGCTTGGCAGATGGAAGCCTAGAAGAACAGTCTGAAATTAAATCAATGATAGAAAATGATAAGAGAATCAAGTATAAATTCTTAGGAAAAAATGGTGGTATTTCAGAAAACACTAATGAAGCAATAAAGATGGCAACAGGAGATTATTTATTCCTTTGCGATCATGATGATATGCTTGAATTTAATACTTTATATGAAATTGTTAAAGTTATTAATGAAAATGGTGCTGATTTTATTTATTCAGATGAAGATAAGTTCCATTACTTAGATGAACCATATTTTGCGCCACACTTTAAACCGGATTATGCACCAGATACATTGTGTTCTCAAAACTACATTTGTCATATATGCTGTTTCAAGAAATCATTATACGACGAAACTGAAGGTTTTAATGGCTTATATAATGGAGCACAAGACTACGATATTATTTTAAAACTAGTTGAAATAGCAAAACACATTGTTCATATTCCAAAAGTTTTATACCATTGGAGAGTATCATCTGCTTCAACTGCAATGACTATGGAGGCAAAACCTTATGCTATTGAAGCAGGAAAGAAAGCAATTGAATCTCATTTAGAAAGAATTGGAGCAAAAGGAAAGGTTTTCTTAGGTTTAAATATTGGTTCATATGGAATTGACTATGAAGTAGAAGGAAATCCAAAAGTAACAATTTTAATCAGAAATTATAATGAAATTGATAATTTAGATAGATGTATTAGTTCAATTCTTTCAAAAACAACATATCAAAATTATGAAGTATGTATTATAGATGAAAATAGCTATTTTGAAAATGTTAAAAGTTATTATAAAGAATTAGAAAAAGAAGAAAGAGTAACCATCCTTTATTATGATAAATTTCTTGATGCACCAAGTTCATTTAATTTTGGAATAAATAATTCTCATGGTGACTATATAATTGTTCTTGATAATACTGCTGAAATTTTAACAGAGAATTGGATTGAAAGAATGTTAGGATTTATTCAAAGATCAGATGTTGGTGCTGTTGGTGTTAAGATATATAATCCAGATTATACTATTAAAAATGCAAGCTATATCATTGGTGGGCCTAATGGAGTAATAAATGCTTTTGAAGGTATATCAAAAATTGAACATAGTTATTTTGAAAGAGAGAATTTAATTCAAAATGTAAATGCAGTATCAGCATTATGTATGATGATAAAAAGAAGTACTGTTGAAGAGATTGGATTATTTGATGAAGAGTATAGCAAATCACATTATGATATAGATTATTCATTAAGACTTAGAGAAAAAGGATATTTAATTGTTTATAACCCATATGTCGAAATAATAAGTTATGAACGTGATGCAAACAATGAATTAAACGATTTTGAAGAAGAATGGAATGGGTTCATGAAAATGGGTGACAACTTAATATTTAATGGCGTACTGGGTAATGGTGAAAAATTAGATTTATATAAAAAAGTCGACGAATATTACAACCCAAATATGAGTTTAGAAGAAGTATTCGAAGTAAAGACAGAAAAGATAGGATAGTTGAAAGGAAATAAAATGAATATCATTAAACACAGAATTAATCAAATAAAGTTTTATATTCAAAAATTTGGTTTGATTAAAACAATTAAAAAATGCATAAAAACTGTTCTTAGAAAGATATATAGGATTATAACACGTCAGCAAGACTTGCAATATGGTGATTATGGTGGATGGATAAGATATAACGAACTATCTGATGCTGATCTTAAATTGCAAGCAAAGAAAAAGTTTGATTATATGCCAAAGATTAGTATTATTGTTCCAATGTACAACACAAAGGAAAAGTTTTTAAAAGAATTAGTTAAATCTGTAACAGGACAATCATATGCAAATTGGGAATTATGCTTAGCTGATGGTAGCCCAGAAGAAAATGAAGCTTTTAAGAAATATTTTAAAGATGAAAGAATAAAATATAAATTCTTAGGTGGCAACAAAGGTATTGCTGGAAATTCAAATGCAGCAATTGAAATGGCAACTGGTGATTATTTGGCATTATTAGATCATGATGATACACTTTCAGAATATGCACTTTTCTTTGTTGTAGAGGCAATAAATAAACATAGAGATGCTGAATTTCTTTATTCAGATGAAGATAAGATGGACGAAAATGGAAATCGTTATGATGCATATTTTAAACAAGATTTTGCGCCAGATACATTAAGAGCGCAAAACTATATTTGTCACTTAAGCATCTTTAGAAAAGATTTAATGGAAAAATTAAATGGATTTAAACCAGATTATGATGGAGCTCAAGATTACGATATATTCTTAAGAATGAGCGAAGTAGTAGAACCAAAAAACATAGTTCATATTCCTAGAATCTTATATCACTGGAGAGTTCATAAAGAATCAACTGCTAAACTAAACAGCAATGCTAAAAACTATGCATTTGTTGCTGGAAAAAAGGCAATTGAAGATCATTTATCAAGAATGAATTTAAAAGGGACTGTTTCAGAAGGATGTATAGAAGGTATTTATAGAACAGATTATGAAGTAGAAGGAAATCCAAAAGTATCTATAGTAATACCAAACAAAGATGGCCATGATATTTTAAAAGTATGTATAGATTCATTATTAGAAAAAACAACATATAACAATTATGAAATAGTTATTGTGGAAAATAATAGTACATCAGAAGAAATATTTGAGTACTATAAAGAACTAGAACAAAATGACAAAATTAGAATTGTATATTATCCAGAAAAAGGATTTAATTATTCAGCAATTATCAATTTTGGTGTAAGAGCGTCAAGTGGTGAATACATTGTTCAGCTTAATAATGATACTGAATTAATTACACCAAATTGGTTAGAGTTAATGCTTGGATTTTGCCAAAGGAAAGATGTTGGTGGAGTTGGTGTTAAACTTTACTTCCCAGATGAAACAATTCAACATGCTGGTATTATAGTTGGAGTTGGTGGAATTGCTGGAAATAGATTTAAATCAATTCCAAAAGATGGACATGGATATTTTGCAAACGAAAGCATGATTCAAAACTTAAGTGCAGTAACAGCAGCTTGTATCATGAATCCAAAGAGTATGTATGAAGAAGTTGGATACATGAATGAGAAACTTGCAGTAGCTTTTAATGATGTTGATTTCTGCTTAAAAATAAGAGAAAAAGGATATTTGATTGTTTATAACCCATATGTTGAATTTTGGCACTACGAATCTAAATCAAGAGGACAAGAAAATACTCCTGAAAAGATTAGAAGATTTCAAGGTGAGATGCAAACATTTGAAGAAAGATGGGGAGACATCCTATACTATGGAGACCCATATTACAATATTAACTTAAGCTTAGACACAGAAGTTTATCATATGAAAAATATAGAAGTTAATTATTACTTAGATGAAGATCCAAGTGGTAAGAGAAAGAAAAAAGATAAAAAGAAACGAGTTTAAAAATGAGTAGTAATTTTAGAAAGTTTTCTTATAATTTAAAAAGATATGGACTTTGGTTTACTTTAAAGAAAGTATTGAAGAAAATATTTCATATTAGAGAAAAAATAGTATCTAATCAAGAAAGATATATTGTTTGGATGGAAAAAAATAATCCAACTAAAACAGAACTTGAAGCACAAAAGGATGCTATCTTTGATGAGTTCCCTAAGTTTAGTATAGTTGTTCCAATGTATAATCCAAAAGAAAAATACATCGAAGAACTAATAAATAGCGTTACTGAACAAACTTATGATCATTGGGAACTATGTATAGCTGATGGATCAGATCATTCAAGTGAAAAGATTAAAGAACTTTCAAAAAAAGATAAAAGAATTAAATATAAGTATTTAAGTGAAAATAATGGAATTTCAGAAAATACTAACGAAGCAATTAAAATGGCAGAAGGAGACTTTTTAGTATTTGTAGATCATGATGATTTAATTCCAAAAGAAACACTTTATGAATTAACAAAAGCAATTAATGAAAATAAAGATGCAGATTTTATATATTCAGATCATGACAAAATAAATGATAAATATGAAAGATTTGATCCTTATTTTAAACCAGATTATTCACCAGAGACATTAGAATGTAATAACTATATTACTCATTTAGTTGCAGTTAAAAAATCTCTACAAGAAGAAGTTGGATATTTAAATTCAAAATTTGATGGAGCTCAAGATTTTGATTTTAATCTAAGATGCACTGAAAAAGCAAAGAATGTTGTTCACATTCCAAAGATTTTATATCACTGGAGAGTATCTAATGCATCTACAGCAGATACTGCTGATGCAAAACCATATGCTTTTGAAGCAGGAATTGGAGTTGTAGAAGAACATTTAAATAGACTTGGAAGAAAAGGAAAAGTAACTCAAAGTGAGGAAGTTCCTGGATTTTATAAAATAGAATATGAGATTATTGGAAATCCAAAAGTTTCTATTTTAATTCCAAGCAAAGATAATACTAGACTATTAAAATCTTGTATTGATTCAATATTAAAATATACAACATATCCAAATTATGAAATTGTAATAATTGAAAATAATAGCAAGCCTGAAACATTTGATTTTTATAAAAAAATAATTAAAAATGATAGAATTGTAATAATGAATTATACAAATAATTCATATTTGAGTAATAAAGAAGCAAAAACGCTTGTTAAACCAAGTCTTCCATTAGACGGATTTAACTATTCAGCTTTAATTAATTGTGGAGTAAAAAATGTCATTGATAGTGATTATATAATCCAACTTAATAATGATACTAAAATAATAACTCCTAATTGGATAGAACTTATGCTTGGATATGCTCAATATAAAGATATTGGCGCAGTAGGAGCAAGACTTTATTACGAAGATAAAACAATTCAACATGCTGGAATTGCTTATGGAATTGGAGGTACAGCAGGTAACCTATTAGTAAATCTTCCATATGGAAAACATGCATATTATAATGCTGAAGCTCAGACAAGAAATGTGTCAGCAATTACAGGTGCATGCTTAATGTCAAGAAAAGAAATTTATGATGAAGTTAGATATATGAATGAGGACCTTAAAGTAGCCTTTAACGATGTTGATTTCTGCCTTAAAATACTTGAAAAAGGGCATCGTTTAGTATATAATCCAAATGTAGAATTGGTTCATTATGAATCGAAAACAAGAGGCTATGAAATCTCAAAAGAGAAGCAAGAAAGATTTGACAAAGAGTCAAAACTATTTAAAGAAAAATGGAAATCTGTTTTAGAAAAACCAGATCCATATTATAATATAAATTTCACAAGAGAAACTTGTAACTTTGATATCAAGGGAGAATAAAGTGAAAGAAAAAATAAAGGGGATTTTTAATTCAATATTAAAAGATCCAGAAGATGTAGATGAATCTATTTCGAAATGGTTTGACGAAGGAAAAAGACTATCATTATTAACAGCTATTGTGGTTGGAATTTTAACTCACATTATAGTACTTTCAAATACACTTTTATCACAAGATGGTCTTTGGAACTCACTAGATCATTCAGTACCTGGAGAATGGGAATTTGCTTTAGGTAGATGGGGAATTTACTATGCTGGACTTTTAGTAAATCATTTAGCAATACCTGCAATAACATCTGTAGTTAGTCTAATACTTTTAGTAATAGCTACAGTACTTGTGGTAGATTTATTTAAAATTAAAAACAGAATATCAATATTTATAGTATCAACTATATTTGTTGTATCTCCAGCTTGTGCTGGAACACTTTTATATTCATATACAGCAGTGGCATATAGTGTAGCAATGCTTCTATCAGTTATAACAGTATCACTTATATTTAAAACAAATGGAAGAGTATTTAATTTAACACTTGCTACAATCCTATTTGCGTTTTCAATTGGCATTTATCAAAGCTATATTGGAGTTGTAATAGGTTTAAGCGTATTAAGAATAATTAAAGATTTATATGATGATGAAGTAACAATAAAGAAATCAATAATTAATGGAATTTCAGTAATTGGAGTAGTATTAGTTGGAGGCATTTTATATGCGATTATTACTAAAGTAATATTTGCGATAAAAGGTATTTCAGGTGCAACATATAAAGGAATGGAAAACATCGGAATTGGAAATACTATTAAGCAATTACCTAATTCAATTAATAAGATATATACAGATTTTTGGAATTACTACTTTACAGATAAAATAATAGCAAACACACCATTTGCAAGACAAAGATTTTATAAAATATTCTTTGCATGTATTGCTGTTTTAGAGCTTATCTTAGTAGTAGAAAAGAAACTTTATAAAAAACTTGGAAGATTAGCTTCAATAGCTCTTCTTAATTTAATTCTTCCAATAGCATTTGGTGTAGTAACATTAGTTGCTACAGAAAATGTAACATATCTATTAACATCAATTCAATATATGTTAATTCTAGCAATGGGAGCATATTTGATAGAGATTACTGGAAAGAAATATTCATTCTTGTTTAAATGGATTGCACTATTTACAATGTTTGGAGTTATATTTACTTATTATCTATCAATTAATGCTTCATATATGAGTTTAAAATATAAATATGATCAATCTATTGCATCAGTAAATAGAATGATTGATAGAATGGAACAAACAGAAGGTTATAAACCAGAAAATCCATACATGATTGTTGGAGTATTTAATCCAAGGCTTACAAGTGCTTATGTACTTCCAAACAAATATGAACATTATTCATTAGGAGATATATTCTTTTATCCAGTATATCATGGATCAGTTAGTGGAATGATTGGAACATGGAATAAGTTTATATGGAACTATGCTGGACAGAACCTACATTTCTGCAGTGAAGAAGAATATATGAGAATACTTGGAACAGATGAATTTAAAGAAATGCCAGTATTCCCAAGTGCAGGTAGCACAAAAGTAATTGACAACGTTACTGTAGTAAAACTAACAGATGACGAAAAGCAAATACCAGGATTAATGGATTAGGAGAAATAAATTGAAAATTTGGGAAGCAATAGAAAAGTTCTTCTTAGGGATAGCTAGAAAAATCAAACTAGGATTCTTAGCAGACTTTTATGAAAAACATTTAGAAGGAATGAGATATTTAGCATTTGGATTTTTTTCCACAGTAATTAATATCGTAACATTCAAATTATGCAAGATGGCTGGAATAGGAACAGTAATAAGTAATATAATTGCTTGGACTGTTGCAGTAATATTTGCATACTTAACAAATAAAGCAATAGTATTTGAATCAAAAACAGAAAGCTTAAAAAGTTTATACAAAGAATTCATATCATTTATCGGAGCAAGAATATTTACTTTAGTAGTTGAAACAATATTCTTAAAAGTTGTAATCGATATGTTAGGATATAATGAAATCCTAATGAAGATTATTTCAAATATTATTGTAATAATCTTAAACTTTGTATTTAGTAAATTATTTATATTTAATAAAGATAAATCAAAAGAAAAAAATAAAGAAGAAGAGAATCTAGAAAACAAAGAAGAGGAGAATTAATTATGGACAAAATTGCAGTATTAATACCATGCTACAATGAAGCAAAGACCGTAAAGAAAGTTGTTGATGATTTTAGAAAGGAATTACCTGAAGCTACTATCTATGTCTATGACAATAACTCAAAAGATGGTACTGACGAAATTGCTAGAAAAGCTGGGGCAATCGTTAGATATGAAACAAGACAAGGTAAAGGAAATGTAATTAGAACCATGTTCAGAGAAATTGATGCAGAATGCTATATTATGGTTGATGGTGATGATACATATCCACCTACAAAGATCAAAGAATTTGTTAAAGCAGTTATGGAAGAAAATGTTGATATGGTTATAGGAGATAGATTGTCTTCAACATATTTTACAGAGAATAAAAGACCATTCCATAATGTTGGAAACAAAACTGTAAGAGGATTAATCAATAGAATATATAAGAGTGATATTAGAGATGTTATGACTGGTCTTCGTGCATTTAGCTATAGATTTGTTAAGACATTCCCAGTTATGTCTAAAGGGTTCGAGTTAGAAACAGAAATGACAATTCACTGCTTAGATAAAAATTTAAAAACCAAAAATATCATTATTGATTATCAAGATAGACCAGCTGATAGCCCATCAAAATTAAATACAATTCCTGACGGTATTAAGGTAATTAAAACAATTTTCGGATTCTATAAAAATTATAAACCATTATCTTTCTTTGGATGGATTGCTTTTATAGCTGTAGTTGCAGCTTTAGCATTATTCATTCCAGTATTAATTGGATTCATGCATACAGGATTAGTTAGAATTCCTACACTTCTAATCAGTGTATTATTCTTCTTATGTGCTGTACAATCATTGTTCTGTGGATTACAATTAGATAATACAGTTAAGACAAATAAACAAAACTTTGAAATGAGATTAATAGATACAGAAAGAATCTTTAACGATAGAAAGGGTTAATATATGTCAAAGGTAAAAGTTTCTATAGTAGTACCTATTTACAATCTAGAAGAATTCGTACCTAGATGTTTAGATGCACTAGTAAATCAAACTTTAAAAGAAGTTGAGATTATTTGCGTTGATGATGGATCAAAAGATTCAGCACCACAAATAATTGACGATTATAAGAAAAGATATCCTGATAAAGTAAAAACATATCATAAAGAAAATGGTGGAGAATGGTCTGCTAGAACTTATGGATTAAAGAAAGCTACAGGTGAATATGTTGGCTTTATAGATAGTGATGATGTTCCAGAAGTTACATGGGCAGAAAAGTTATATAATGCAGCAAAAATGAATGATGCTGATATTGCATTTAGTGGATATGATAGAATTGATTTAGATACAGGAAAAGTTGTTTCAACAGAGATGACTCAATATGGAATTATGCAAAAAGAAGTTGATTGGAATGATGATTTTATAGTATATGCAAATCCATCATTATGGAATAAATTATATAGAAGAGAACTAGTTAAAGATATTGAATTTTTACCATTTAGGGGATGTAATGATACACTATTTTTAATTCATGCATATATGTATGGGGCAAAAAGATTAGCATTTATTCCAGATGTTTTATATCATTACTATTTAAGAAATAGTTCACAAATCCATTCATTAAATATGAAAGACATTGAGAATTTAAAGAAATTCTTCTTAGTAACAAAAGAAGATGCAGTAAAAATAAATAAATACGAAGAATATGAGACAGTATTATCTTGTATGGTATTTTTACACTTATGCATTTCTTGGGTATTTTTAGTATCATATAATCCTGATGCTAATATGAAAGAAGTTACTAAAGATGCAGTAAAATATATGGACGAGAATTTTCCAAAGTGGAGAAATAATGAACTTTTAAGTATGAGTCATTGTTTCCCAAAAGGATTTAAATTCATTTTAATATGGGGTGTTCATCTATTTTATAGACTAGGCTGGGCAAGAGCTTATGTTAGAGTAAATAGATTTTTAGTAGATACTCTTAAAAGGGAAGTAAAATGGTAATAAAACTTAGGAGTTATTAAATGAAAGAGAAAGCAACTAAAATTTATAATAATATTGCTGGATTTATAGAAAAATTTATAAAAAAGGGAGAATATACAATTGTAAAGATTATAATGCTTATAATCTTGGCAGTTGTTTTTTCTGCTGTTTGTGAGTATACAATTTTTAGAGCGTGGTATCCAGAATTTATTTCTAAAAACAGAATAATGTTAGTAAGTTTAATTTATATGTTTATTGGATTACATTTTATATTTAACATTGATAAAATGTATGAATTTATTCATAAGAATAGGTACAAAATTGCTTGTGCCTTTTTGTTGTTTGTAATGGTGTTTAAATATTCAGGATCATCAATAGTTAATTTTCATAACTTAATTCAACAACATTCAGATAACACAAGATACCATGTATTATTAGGAAAAGCAAGAATGATAAGAACTGACGAATGGGCAACATCAACAACTTACATTATGAGTCAGTCTCAAGCTGAAAATAAATTTTCATATTTTAATGATGTATTAAGAGGAACTCCAACAGATATGTTTACAATTGGTAATTCACCAGTTAAAGATATATTAATGCTTGGAAGACCACTTCAAATAGGATTCATATTATTTGGAAATGATATTGGTGAAAGTTTTTATTGGTATTCAAGAGTAACACTTATGATGCTTGGAGCTTATGAACTTATGCTAATACTAACAAAGCAGAAAAAACGTTTTGCATTAGTAGGTGCAATAATGATTACATTTTCTGCTGCAGTACAATGGTGGTACTGTATGGATACACTAATTTGGGGACAAATCTTATTAGTTCTTGAATATAAATTCTTTAAAACAGACAAAAAATGGATTAAGTATTTATGTGCGCTTGGGATTTTGATAGGAGTCATGTCTTACATCTTTGTTATGTATCCAGCATGGCAAGTATCATTTGCATATTTATTTGTCGCACTAGAAATATTTATTCTAATAGATGTATTCAAAGAAGGATATAAATTAAATTTACATGATATATTAGTTGCTTTTATAGTTTTAGCTTGCGTAATACTATTGCTTGCAAGATGGATAAATCTATCTGGAAGTACAATTGAAGCTATGGGATCAACAGCATATCCAGGAATAAGATTAGAAACTGGTGGAGGGGCAAGAAATTTATTTGCATATTTCTTTAATGTGTTCTTTGCTTGGGAGGATTATCCAAATCCATGTGAAGAGTCACAAATGCTTTCATTCTATCCATTACCAATACTTCTTGGATTTGTATATGTAATAAGAAATAAGAAAAATTATAGATTTTGGATTCCAATGCTTGCATATGGAGTAGCACTTACTATTTATTGTAAATGGGGAATTCCAGCATGGCTATCAAAGATTACCTTAATGAGCAATGTTCAAGCCGGCCGTGCTACAATACCTCTTGGAACAGCATGCATTTATATGCTTATCTATTTAATGGCAAGTATTGAAAATGATGATAAATTCTTTAAGAATAAAAAACTTACTGGATTTCTAACAGTATTCTTTACACTTTATATTATGTATCAAGCAAAACGTCATTTTGCATTTCCTTATATAGATAAATTTAAAATACTAGCAGGAATCGAAATGTTTGGTGTTGCAATTTATCTAATATTTAATATGCAAGATGAGAAATATAAAAACATATTATTATACGTTTTAATTGGTATTGCATTAATCACTGGTATAAATGTTAACCCGGTAATAAGAACAACTGATATTTTATATACAAAACCAATTGCTTTAAAAATGCAAGAAATAAAATCAGAAGATCCAGATGCACTTTGGGTTGTAAATGATAATGGATGGTGGATAAATGATTATAGTGTAGCAAATGGTATTAGAACTATAAACTCAACAAATGTTTATCCAAATGTAGATTTATTTGAAACACTTCTAGGCGATGATGCTAAAAAAGAAGAAATAGAATTAATTTATAATAGATATTGTCATATTAATTTCAATATAGTTGATACTGAAACTGAAGTAGTAGAGCTATATCCAGACAATATTATTCTAAACGTAAATTATAATGATTTAAATAAGATAGATGTTGATTATATTATTTCTAGAGAAAATCTAAATGATAAAGGTTTTTCTACAAAATTCGAAGAAATATATAATGAAGACGAAATGTATATATTTAAAACTAAATAAACATTGGAAGGACAAATATGGAGAATAAGAAAGTAGCAGTTATCATGTCTACTTATAACGGAGAAGAATTTGTTAGAGAACAATTAGATTCAATATTAAATCAAACTTATAAAAATATTGAAATTGTTGTAAGAGATGATGGCTCAAAAGATAGTACGGTAAAAATAATAAAAGAATATGAAAAGAAGCATAATAATATTAGACTTTATGAAGGACCAAATTTAGGATTTATTAAAAGTTTCTTTAAACTTCTTGAAATTGCAAATGCTGATTATTATGCATATGCAGATCAAGATGATGTTTGGATGGAAAACAAAATTGAACTCGCAGTAAATCTTTTAAATGAACAAGATGATTCTAAACCTAATATGGCTTTTGGAAATTCTGATTATTATGATGAAAATATGAATATGATTGGCAAAGGGGATGTTCATAGAAAGTGTGAATTCAAAAGAGCACTTTTTGCTTGCATAACGCAAGGAATGACAATGACTATTAATGAAAAAGCAAAAGATATGATAGTAAATAATCCTCCAAAGAGCTGTTTTTTCCATGACTGGTGGACATATCTTATTTGTATTTCAATGGGTAATGTTTCATATTCAGATGTAACAACAGTTAAATATAGAAGAATGAAAACTAACGCAACATCTGAAGGTCAAGGTGTATTTAGCGTATTAAAATGGAGAATTAAAAACTTATTAATAAATAACCAAATAAAAGACATAAAAGAACAAATGATAAACTTTAAAAATATTTATTACAATGAGCTTGATGATGAAAAGAAAAAGCTTTTAGATTTGTTTGCAGACGAGAAATATAATTTCTTTAGAGCATTAAGGAAAACTTTCTATCCTAAGAGATTAAGAGCAAAACTTTTGGATGATATAATGCTTAGATTTATATTTTTATTTGGAATTTTATAGGGAGAAAGTATGGACAAAGAGAAGAAAACATTTTTAAAGAATTTTATATGGAATTGTATTGGAACAGGATTTAACTCATTTAATTCATTATTCTTTCTAATATTAGTAACAAGAATAAATGGTATAGATGAAGCTGGAATCTTTTCTATAGCTTATGCAACATCAATTATTCTTTATACTATAGCAATGTATAGTGGAAGATTATGCCAAGTTACAGATACTAAAAATAAAATTGGCGATAAAGATTATATTCTTACACGTTTTGTAACAACAGTTCTTATGTTTTTAGGAGCTGCAATATTCCTAATTATTAGACACTATCCTTTATATAAAACTGGAGTATTTATTGCCTTAGCAGTATTTAAAGGAATAGAAGCTTTTTCAGATGTTTTATATGGAATTATGCAAAAGAACGATGTTTTATATAAAGCAGGAATGAGCTTAACAGCAAAAGGATTTATAGGTTTAGTATTATTTGGAGTAATTGATTTTATAACAAAAAATCTAATTATTGCATGTTCTGCTTTAATTATAGTAAATGCATTAATACTTGCAATATATGATTATTTATTTGTAACAAGAAAACTAATAGATAAAGAAAGAAAATTAGATAAATCAAATGTTTTATCAATACTAAAAAGTGAATTTTTCGTATTCGTAAATTCATTTGCAGGAATTTATATATTAAATGCGCCAAAATATGCTATTGATAGTTTCTTAACAGAAAACATTCAAGCTATCTATGGATATATTATGATGCCAGCTACAGTAATGACATTATTTACACAATTTATCGTAATGCCTGTACTTGGAAAGCTAAAAGAACTATATGCTGCAGAAGACTTAAAAGGAATGACAAAACTTACAAACAAGATAAAACTTATAGTTTTAGCATTTGGAGCTTTTGCAGTTGGATGTGCATTTTTACTTGGACCAGAGTTTTTAGGATTAATCTATGGAGTAGAACTTCTAGCATATAGAATGAATCTATGTGTAATTATTGGTTCATATATATTCTATGCTGTTTCTTATATAAACTTAGTAACATTAACTACGATAAGACATACATTTGTACAATTTGTTATATATTTAATTTCAATGGTAGTAGCATTTGTTGGATCAACACTTTTGGTTAAAAATTTTGGAATAAATGGTGCAACATTTAGCTGTACGCTAACACTAGCAATGCAATTTTTAATGTATAGCGTAGTTACAAAAGTTATTATGCATAAAGAGCAAAAAAGAATAGATAATAAATAAAGGGGATAAAGATGGGAATAATCTACATTTTAACATTAATAGTTCTTGGAATAGCATTTATGGCTATGAAAAAATCCGACGAAAAAGTAAACTTTATTAAATGGTTAATAATCTTTTTCGTAACATTATATGGATATAACGTAACCATAGGAATGATTTTAGGATTAATTAATATAACATCACATATCTGGCTATTAAGTTTGATTAATTTAATAGCAGCGTACTTTATGGGATTTAAAGCGATTAAAAACAAAGATATGCAAAAGTATTATGTTAGAAAAGAAGATATAGTAATAATTGTTATAGCATTAGTATTATTTATAATTATGTTTGTTAAAGATTGCTATATTTATAAAGGAAATGTAGCACATTTTGCAGTAGATAGTGCAGTTCATTATAGAGCAGCTAAACACTACTCAGATAATTTAAAGTTATTTGTTATGCTTGAAGATAAATCTTTCTTTAACTTCAATATTATGCAAACAGGTGCATATATTAATGATGGTATATTTATGAATGTAGTTCATTCATTTACAAATATAGATTATCCATATCTATATCAAATGTTTGAAACATTAACTATGTATGCAACAGGATTAGCGTTTTTAGCAATATTTATGGATAGAATCAAGACAAAAAGAGGAATAGTATTTTCAATGATGCTATTTAGCTTATACATGTATGGATATCCTTTTAACTCATGGTTCTATGGATTTAGTTATTTGTCTGTAGGTATAGTAATGATTGCATCGCTAGCTACCGTAGCAGAGTTAATGTTTGCAAAAGAAAACTATAAAAGATGGTTTATAGTGGTACTTCTTGGACTATTAGGAATGGGATTAACATTTTCATATTGTTTATTCGTTCCACCAGTATTTGCAGCAATATGCATTTATGTTTGGATGAAAGAATATAAAGAAGATGGAAAAGCTTTTTTAAAATTCTTCAAGAAATATGGACTTATAGTATTTGGAGTACTTATGGCTGTTACAATTTTTGGAATTGGATATTTATTTATCCCATCATTTTTTGTAGTAGGACAAACAGACTTAGTATCAGCACTTCAAATAGATGGCGCAATTTATTCTGAAAAATATGCTAACCTATATTTCTATATTCCGTTTGCAATATTATATGTTATCGATTTAGTACTAAAATTTAGAAAGAAAGAGCTTTCATACTTTGATGTGTTTGCAGTAGTATTTATGGCATTTTTTGCATTAATAGTAATTGGAAATAGATTCGGAAAAGTATCTCTATACTACATGTTCAAAGTATATTATGTATTATGGCTTGTTGTAGTTGGAGTTTCTATAGAAGAAGTTAATAGATTTATAGATACAAAAGTATTAAGAGTAATTATTCCAGTATATGTAACAATTTGGTTCTGCTTCGTAGCTTGCTGGGTAGAATTAAAAGCTGGACATATTTTAGGAGAAGAAGAAAAACATGCTCTTCCAAATTATGTTGGAATGTACTACATGGAAAATGCAGAATACAGAAAACTAGTTGATGTTACACAAGATTTTATGAAAGATCAAATAGAAATAACAAGATATGCAAGAGAGCATCTAGATGATATGACAGTAGAAAACACTCTTTTAGTATCAGAGCATTATTATGATAGAATTTGGGCTGTTGCAACACTTGAATATTCTAGTGATACAATTCCATATGGAAAAGTAACACAAGATACAAAAATCTATTCAGCAAAAGATGGATTTGATGATGAAGAAAAAATCTATATTGTAAATGTTAGAGAAAAAGATAACCTTCACGATTATGAGAGTGAAGGAAAATTAAAAGTATTATTTGAAAATGACACAGGGTATGTTGCTGAAATAGTAAGATAATAGAAAGGAATTACAAATGAGTATTTTTTACATTTTGACAACCATGGCGTTACTTGTTTTATTCGTATTAATTAAAAAGACTGGTGAAAAGATTAATATTGTTAGTACATCAATTCTTACATTAATAGCATATCTAGGCTATAATATAGCAGTATGCTTTGTACTTGGAAATATTAATCTAACAACAAATCTACTTTGCTTATCAATTGTAAATCTTATATTCATAACTTTAATGGGATTTAAGATATATAAAGATAAAGATATCCAAAGATTCTATTTTAATAAAAGAGATATTATAGGGTTATTAATTGCAGTAGCAATTTGCTGTATGGTAGCAAAAAAGAATTATACTCCACTTTCTAATACAATAGCTACCGCATCAGTAGATGGTAGTATGCACTATAGTGCAGCAACAAATTTTGCTGATAATATGAAAATATTATCAAAGATAGATAATGATACTGGTTATAATTTCTTAACAATGCAACCTGGAGCATATATTAATAATGGTATATTAATGAACGTAATAAGAGGATTAGTAGGATCAGATTCTCTTGATATGAAAACATTTAAATTATTTGAAATAGGAATTTATTTCTTAAATATTCTAGCTTTTTATATGCTAATATCAGAGAAACTAAATTCAAAATATATGTATATAGTAGGAGCTGTAGCATTAGTTCTTTATAGCTATGCATTTCCATTTACATCTTTAGTATATGGATTTAGCTACTTAAGCGTATCAATTCTATTTATAATAGGAATGATATATTTAGCTAACGACTATAAAGAAAGAACATTTGAATATTATATAAATTGCATGCTAACATGCTTAATGGGATGTGGAATAATTTTCTCATATTGTTTATTCGTTCCAGCCATGTTTGCCTATATATGCATAAATGCATTTATATTTGATGAAGATAAAAAACATAAATTATTTAAAAAGCATACATGTATATTAACAGGAATATTATTAGTAGTTACAGTAGTTGCAATACTTTATTTAGTAATTCCAACGTTTATGGTATCAGATCAGAATAAAATGACAGATGCAATTAGCTTTGATGGACAAATTTATAAAGAATTATATATAGACTTTTTAATCTATATTCCATTTGTAGCTTTATATATTTATAGAGCTATTAGAGATAAAAAGGTTTCACCACTACTTTTAGCATTTCTATTTGTATTTGGACAGTTCTTACTAACATTAATTGGGCTATTAGCAGGAATAGTTTCACCATATTATTACTATAAAATATACTATGTAATCTATCCAATTATAGTTGCAATTACAGTAGAAATGTTTGGAAAATATAAAGAAAATATAGAATTTTCTACAGTATTTTGTACAATGTTTGTTATATTTATTTTAATTATAACAAGTGCTGTAACAAGAAAAGAAGCAACATTTCAAGCAACACATCCAACAGTTATTAATTATTCAAGAACAGATCAACTAGCAGGAATCTATTTTGAAACAAACGTATTTATGATGCAAAATATTAAGGCTTCATGTTTAGTAGATGAAAATAGAGTGGTATTAGCTAATGAACTTGGAAAAATTGAAGGTGTAACACTTAAGAACTTATTAGTAGGTGGAATGAATACAAATCATAAAGCATGGGTATACGTACTATCAAAAATACCATGTGGTGGAGAATCAATTAATGATCTTCAAAAAGCTGTGGTAGAAACATCTGTAAAAGACTTTTTAGCTAGCAAAGATAAAGAATACTTTATATTATTTACAGGAGATAAATTCAAAGACAGTGAAGAATTTGAAGTATGTTTCGAAAATGATGCTGGAGTTATACTAAAAAAGAAATAGGTAAAAGATATGAAAGTTGCGGTTGTAGTTGTAAATTACAATGATGTTGAAGATACTTTAACATATGTAAAAGAAATAACTAAATATGATGTAATAAATAAGATAGTAGTAGTAGACAATCAGTCTACTACTATTGGTGCTTTAGAACACCTAAGAGAATTAAGAGGAGAAAAAGTTGATGTAATAGAGGCTCCTCTAAATGGTGGATACTCTTATGGTAATAACTATGGCGTTAAGCATTTAAATGAAGAGGAAGAAAAATATGATTATATAATCTTTTCTAATCCAGATGTTGCTATTTCAAAAGAAGCAATAGAAAATTCTATAAAAGTACTAGAAGAAGATAAGAGCGTAGCTGTAGTTGCTCCAAGAATGTTTAATAAAGATAAAAGACCAATTAGAAGATCAAGTTGGAAGATAAGAACATTCTTTAGAGATTTTGTTCATTCAACAAGACTTTTAGAATTATTATTCTACTTCGTACTTCGTGGTGGAGAATATAAAGAGGAAGATTATAAAAAGGATAAGCTAGAAGTGGAAGCAATATCAGGTGCGTTTTTTATAATGAGAAAAAGTGTGTATGATGAACTTGGCCCTTTTGATGAAGAAACATTTCTTTTTTATGAAGAGGATATTTTAGCTAAGAAATTAAAAGATAAAGGATATAAAACTATTAGTTTAAATACAGATCATTTTATACATTTCGAAAGCCAATCAATTGGAAAAGCATTTAGCTACTACAAAAAACTAGGAAGATTATATAAGAGTAAGATTTATTATCATACTAAATATAACAATATGAAACTAGGTGGAAAAGTTGTATTTGCAATTCTTAATATATGCAGAAAAATAGAGCTTTTGGTAGAAATACCAGTAAGAAAACTTATGAAGAAATAATTATTGATAAAAAAATGTATATGTGATAATATTATGAATGAAAAATTGGAGGATTAGTTTGAAAAAAAATATCAAAAATTACGATTTAGATATGTTAAAAGAAGAAATGAAACTAATCGATGAAAAGCCATTTAGAGCAGAACAAATCTTTACTTGGCTTTATAGAGATAAAGTTGATTCTTTTGACGATATGACAAATCTTTCAAAAGAACTAAGAGAAAAATTAAAAGAGAATTATTTTTTTGGCAATTTTAAAATAGAGAAAAAACTAGAATCTATAGATGGTACAAAGAAATATTTATTTAACTTATGTGATGATGACGGAAATATGATTGAATCCGTTTTAATGCAATATCATCACGGTTTTACCATTTGTGTAAGTTCTCAAGTAGGATGTAAAATGGGATGTAAATTCTGTGCGTCAACAGGTATTCCATTTGGAAGAAATCTAGAAGCTGGAGAGATTATTGAACAGCTTTTAGAAATCGAAAAAGATGCAAAAGTTGAAATCTCAAATATTGTATTTATGGGAATAGGAGAACCACTTGATAACTACGATAATGTAATGGAAGCAATAAAGATATTTAATAATCCAAAAGGATTAAATATCGGAGCAAGACATATTTCTATTTCAACAAGTGGTTTAGTACCAAGAATATATGATCTAGCAGATAGAAAAATGCAATGTACACTTTCTATATCATTACATGCAAGTAATAACAAAACAAGAAGTTCTATGATGCCAGTAAATAATGTATATCCAATTGAAGAGCTTATGAAGGCATGTAATTATTATATAGAAAAAACAAACAAAAGAATTTCTTTTGAATATGCTTTAGCAAAAGATAATAATGATAATATTGAAGACGCTAAAGAACTGGCAAAATTATTAAAAGGTATGCTTGCACATGTTAATTTAATACCTATTAATAAAATTGAAGATGGAAAGTTTGATAAAAGTTCAAATGAAAATATAATAAAATTTAGAGACTATCTAAATGATCACGGCATTGTTGCAACGATAAGAAGAGAATTAGGATCTGATATTGATGCAGCATGTGGACAATTAAGAAAACAAAATCTTAAAAAGTAAAGAGGTGAGGCAAAGATTGAGAGTATTAGCAAAAACAGATATTGGTAAATTACGTGAAATGAATCAAGACAACTATTACATTTCTAATATAAATGACGACTGCAAATTATTCATTTTAGCGGACGGAATGGGTGGATACAAAGGCGGTGAAGTAGCTAGCCAACTTGCAGTTGAAAATGCTAAGAACTACATTAAAAATAATTTTGAGGATGTTGAAAAAAGCAGAGAAGATATATTAAAACTGATTAGCAATGCAATAGAATATGCAAACATGATTGTTTATGAAAAATCAAATCAAGAGAAAGACTTAAAAGACATGGGAACTACTCTTGATATTTGTCTAGTGTATGGTAATAAGGTCTACATTGGTCATGTTGGCGATAGTAGAGTTTATAGAATAAGAAAGAACATTATTAGAAAATTAACAACAGATCACAGCTATGTTGAAAAACTAGTTAGAGATGGTCAAATTACTAAAGAAGAAGCCTATAATCATCCAAAGAAAAACATGTTAATGAAAGCAGTAGGCTGCAATACATTAGTAGAACCTGATGTAATGTGCAAAGGATTTCTTAGAGGTGATATTTTGCTAATGTGTTCTGATGGATTAACCAATATGCTAAAAGATGACGATATTTACAATACTTTATTAAATAATGGTGATGATCCAGTTGGTGCACTAATAGATAAAGCAAATCTAAACGGTGGTTTAGATAATATCACAGCAATTATTGTAGATAACATTGATTTTGAAGGAATAAACTAAGGAGAGATAGTTATGAATCTTATAGGAAAATTATTAATTAATAGGTACGAGATTTTAGAAAAAATTGGTAATGGACGGTATGGCAATGGTTTACAAAGCCAAAGATACATTACTAAACAGATACGTAGCTGTTAAAGTGTTAAGAGATGAATTTACAACTGATAGTGAATTTATCAAAAAGTTTAGATCAGAAGCACAATCAGCTGCAAGTTTAGCACATCCAAATATTGTACAAATATTTGATGTTGGAAATGAAGATAATCTTTATTTCATAGTAATGGAATTAATTAATGGTAAAACATTAAAAGAGATAATTGATGAGGATGGACCGCTTTCTTGGAAGTGGAGTGTAAACATTGCTATTCAAATATGTTCTGCATTAGAAACAGCTCATAAAAATAGCATAGTTCACCGTGATATTAAACCTCATAATATAATAATAACAGAAGAAGGAATTGCAAAAGTTACAGATTTTGGTATAGCAAAGGCTGTATCAAATTCAACAATTACTGCTTTTGGAACAACAATTGGATCAGTACATTATTTCTCACCAGAGCATGCTAGAGGAGGATATACAGATGCTAAATCTGATATTTATTCTTTAGGTATTGTAATGTATGAGATGCTTACAAATAGAGTACCATTTGATGCAGATACACCTGTATCAGTTGCATTAAAACAAGTACAAGAAGATCCAATCGAACCAATTGAATATAATGAAAAAATACCTGTTAGTGTAAATAGAATTATATTAAAAGCAATGCAAAAAGATCCTAACGATAGATATCAAAATGCTACAGAAATGTTAGATGATTTATCTAGAGCACTTAAGATGCCAGATGAGGATTTTGTAAAAATTGCAACTAAAGATTTAAATTCTCCAACACAAAAAATTCCTACAATTTCAGAAATGGAAATGGAAAGAAGAAATGAAAGAAAAGCTCCTAAATTAAAAGAAGGAGAAACCAACGAGAAGAAATCTAAGTTAAGAGAATTCTATGATAATCATAAACTTGCTAAACCGATTACATTTATTGTAGTTGCAATCATGGTATTCTTAATCGCAATGTATTCTACAATGGCAATACTAAATGGTTCAAGACCAAAACAAGAAGTAATGCCAAATGTAGCTGGATACAATGGTGAACCAAATATGTCAAAAGATGATGCAGTTAAACTATTAAATGAACTTGGATTTAAGAATATTAGTTTTGAAGAAGAATATAGTGAAGACATTGAACCTGGATATGTTATGAAACAATCTCCAGAATACGTTAATAACTTTAAAATAAATGTTACAGAACAAGTAACACTTACAATTTCAAAAGGACAAAAATATGTAACTCTACCAAAGAAGATGGTAGGACAAAAAATTGATGATATAGCTGATCAATTAAAAGAATTAGAAATAACATACGAAATCTTAGAAGAGACAAGTGAGGAAGAAGAAGCTGGTACAATTCTTAAAGTTGAACCAGAGCCAGGTGAAGAAATTTCAGCTGCAACACTAGTTTCAATTACAGTAAGTAAAGGAAGTCAATACAAAGATGTGTTAGTACCAAGTGTAATTGGAGCATCAGAATCAGATGCAAGAAATTCATTAGCTGGATTAAATTTACAAATCAATGTTTCTTATGAACAAGATGAATCTAAATCTGATGGAGTGGTTACAACACAAAACCCAGCAGCAGGATCTACAATAAAAGAAGGACAAACAGTAAATGTTATAGTTAATAAACATCCAGCAAAATCAAGAGTAACTATTAATGTTAATGTTCAAAAATTATTAAATTACTCAGTACCACAAGTACAAGACAAGGATGCAAATGGAAATCCACTTTATACAGATAAAGATGGAAATGTAACAACAGAAGCAACAGATGCTGAAGGAAATCCAAATACTAAGAAAATGGTACCCGGTGAACCAGAGAACTGTAAAGTTCAAATCAAAGTAGGTTCTGATCAAATATTAGATTCAACATATAAGAAGACTGAAACAGGTATTTCTAAAGCTTGGACATCTTCAGGTGTTAAGGAAGTTAAAGTAATAATAGATGGAACGACATACTATAATACTTCAATTGACTTTAGCAAAGGTGATCAAACAGTTAATGCAAATTAAGTTTTAAGGAGTACAATTATGGTTGTACTCCTTAATTTTTAGGAGGTTGAAATGGCAGAATGCGCAGTCTCAATATTAAATGTTGAAAAAGGAAATGCTGCTCATACTTTTTATGATTTAGAGACAGCAAAAGTAGATTATTTTCATATAGATGTTATGGATGGAAAGTTTGTTTCTAAAGATAATTATGATTTAATGAAAGATTATGCATATACTTTAGCTCATATTACTAGAACAAACCTAGAAGTTCACTTGATGGTTGATGATATTGAAAATGCCATCTATGATTTTACTTTGATTGAACCAGGATGCATAATGTTTCATATTGAATCAAGTAAAACAAAAGAAAGAACAATGAATATTATAAATGATCTAAAAGAAAATGGAGTAAAAGCTGGTATTGCAATTAATCCTGCAACACCTCTTGAAGATATAAAAGAGTATCTTCCATATATTCATAGAGTATTAATAATGACAGTTGTTCCTGGAGAAGGTGGCCAAAAATTAATACCAGAAACTCTAGATAAAATTAAAGAGTTAAGAGAATATATAGATGAAAATGATTTAGATATTCTAATTGAAGCAGATGGCGGAATTAACGGAGAAACTTGTAAGAGTGTTCGCGATGCCGGATGTGATATATTAGTTTCTGGTGTGTTTATAGTTAAGTCAGAAGACTTTAGTATAAATGTAAAAATAATAAAAGGGGAGGAAGAATAATGAAAAAAGTAATTGTTACATTATTAGTGATTGTTATGATGCTTAGCGTAACAACATTTGTTTTTGCAAGCGACAATCTTCGTGTTGAGAAAAAAGCTGATTTAGAAAACATTGTTGGAACAACAGCTGATGAAATTGTTGAAGATGTAGAAGAATTAGAAGATGAAATAAAAGAAGATTTAGATGAAATTAAAAATACAGATTTATTAATTTCACCAAATTCAACATTAATCTCAACTGACGAATCAAATACTACTTTTGCTCCAAAAGATACAGATTCAAGAGATGTTTATGTAGCAGATGATAACATTGATTTAAGCAATAGAAGTATTGATGGAAATTTGTTTTTAATGGGAGATAATATTTCTGTTAATCAAGTTAGTGTAAAAGGTGACGCTTTTATATTGGGTAAAAATGTTGTTATTAATTATCTTGATGTAGATAATAGTATTTACTTCTTAAGTGGAGATGTTACAGCAAATACTATTTCTGCTAGAGACGTTTATTCATTAGGAGCAAACTTAAATATTGCTTCAAAAACAATGATTACTAGAACTCTTAATTTCTTAGGAGATAATATCAGTTTAGATGGAGTAAGTATTGGAAAAGACTTAAATTTCTATGGAAATAATAGTAATATTTCTGGAGAAACAGAGATCTTAGGAACATTCAACTATCGTTCTCCAAACGAGGCAATTATTAGCGAAGATTCAAGTGTTAATGATATAAACAAAACAATAATTGATAATTCAGAAATTGAAATTGAAGAAGAAAAAACTCCACAAGAAATTTTCAAAAATTTAGTAGTTACTTTCCTATTAACATGGATAGCTGGTATTTTAATGTTAGTAATTGTTGCTAAAGTTGAAGGACCAGTTAAATATAAAAGACCTGTTGGAAGAATAATTGGAGAATTCTTCCTTGGTTTAGTTATAGGACTTGCACTACTAGTTGTTGGAGTAATACTAATAGTATTTACTGCAGGAATTGCAGCTGGAATAGTTTTAGTATTATGGGTACTATTATTTGTAGCATCACTATTTGCAGGAGCAGGTGCTGCACACAGTTTTGCAAGAGCTACAACAAAATCATATGATGGTAAGAAAGTATTCTGGCTAGCATTTGCAATCTATACAGTTTATACTGTATTAAAATTAGTTCCATATACAAAAATTATTTGTCCACTAGTATTCTTAGCAATTGGTACTGGACATAACACAATTGAATTTTGCAGACTACTAACAAAGAAATTTGAAGTAAAAGAACCTATAGCAAAAGAAGATGCAAAAGTTGCTGTAGAGCCTCCTGTAGAAACTCCAGCAGTTGAACCAGAGGTGGTTGAACCAAAAAAAGAAGAAGCTGAAGAAGAGAAGGAAGAAAAAGAAGAAGAATAATTATGAAAACGAAAAAGGACACTATAGAAATTCTTAAAAGATTAAAAGAGTATTATCCAGATGCGACATGTTCATTAGATTTTGAAACACCATTTCAAATGGTTATTGCTGTAATGCTTTCAGCACAATGTACTGATGAAAGAGTTAATAAAACAACTCCAGAGTTATTTAGAAAGTATCCTGATGCAAAAGCTATGTCAGAAGCTAAGATAGAGGATTTAGAAGAAATAATTCATCCATGTGGCTTTTACAAGAATAAAGCTAAAAATGCTAAAGCATGTAGTGAGAAACTAGTTAAAGATTACAATGGGGAAGTTCCTATGACTATGGAAGAATTAATAAATCTTCCTGGAGTAGGAAGAAAGAGTGCTAATGTTGTTATGTTAGAAGCTTTTCATAATCCACAAGGAATAGCTGTAGATACTCATGCAAAAAGAATTTCAAATAGAATTGGATTTTCTACAATGGATGATCCAGAAAAAATAGAAAAGGACCTACTAAAAGTAGTTCCTAAAGAATACTATTATGATGCTAATCATCTATTCGTATGGCATGGAAGAAAAACATGTGATAGTAGGAATCCAAAATGCTTAGAATGTCCTATAAACATGTATTGTAATTATTATAATAAAACAAAAAAGAAGTAGATTTAATCTACTTCTTTTTTTATAATTCTCTAGAACCGTCATTACCATCTGGTAATGTTCTTTTCATTTTAGACTCAATTTCAGTGGCTCTTTTTTTACCAACAATTTCTTCTATTTCAATGTCAGCAAGATCTCCTTTTTTAATGTAATCAATACATTTTTTACATTCATTTCTGAGTTGGTTAATAATATTTGGAGTGTTTATAAATTCTTTCTTATCTATTTTTGACATTGTAGGACAAGCAATAATTTCGGCATTTGGAAAATCTTTTTTGAATGTAAGCATTGTACGTCTACAATGGAATGTAGATGTAACTATCATTATCTTTTTAACATCATCAGCCGTTCTACCTTTTTCTGATTCATTATCTTCAACAATATCATGACTTCTTAAAGAGTTTTCTTTAGTATTAGTAGCTTTAGTATCAATAAAGGCAGTAGGCTTATTAGAATCGTTTTTGTTTTTAAAAAGTATATATCCTAAATTACCTTCTGACTCTCCTATATACTTATCAGAGTTTTTTACCAAAACTTTTCTCATAGAAATTAAGTCACGGATTTTAGTGCTTTCATCAGAACGAGTGTATTCAAAAAGATTCTTAAATATTCTTTGAAGTACCAATCTGTGTTTTGTTTTTAGTAATCTTTGCTGAGAAGTATCTCCAGGTTTATCAGGGATTCTGTCTTTCCATATGTTTCCGCCACTAATGATTATATTTTTGCACCAACCATTTTTATATAACGCATCTAATTTATTTACTCTTGCTTCTAGTATGGTAGGCATGGCACCTGGTAGAATTACATATTCAGGCATTTCAGATTCTTTAGGCTTTCTTCCTGAACAATCTTCTATGCCAGTCATAGCTAAATCAAATACATCTTCGTCAGATAGTTTTGTAATATCTAGTTCTGAAAACTTCATATCGCAATACCTCCTAACACTTTAATTATACCACATTGTTTACATAAAATCAATGTTGGCTCAAGCAAACAATTAATTAGTAGAATTTATCATTTTTTAGGAAACTTTAATTGACTTTAAAGTGGTCTTTTAATATAATACTTATGGATTTTATATGGGGAGGAATTATTATGGATTTTATTTCTCAAATGAAAGAAAGAGCAAAATCTGACTTAAAGACAATTGTTCTACCAGAGGCATCTGATGTAAGAACAATAAAAGCGGCAGGAATCGCTTTAACAGAAGGATATGCAAATATCATTTTATTAGGAAACGAAGAAAATGTTAGAAAGTTAGCAGAGGAAAATGGTGTTGATATTTCTAGAGCAACAATTATTGATCCTAGAAATTCTGACAAACACAAAGAATATGCTGACTTTTTATATGAGCTAAGAAAAGAAAAAGGAATGACTCCAGAACAAGCTGATGAACTAGTTTATGATGAAGTATATTATGGAATGTTGATGGTTAAAAAAGAAGAAGCTGATGGACTAATTTCTGGTGCCATTCATTCAACAGCAGATACATTAAGACCAGCACTTCAAATATTAAAAACAGCTCCTGGAACAAAACTTGTTTCAGCATTCTTTTTAATGGTTGTACCAAACACAGAATATGGAGAAGATGGAGTGTTTGTATTTGGAGATTGTGGCCTTAACTTAAATCCAACTGCAGAAGAATTAGTAGAAATTGCTAAATCTTCAAATGATAGTTTTGAAAGATTAACAGGAAAGAAAGCTAAAGTTGCAATGCTTTCATATTCTACAAAGGGAAGCGGTAAAGGTGAACTTGTAGATAAAGTAGTAGAAGCAACAAGACTTGCAAAAGAAACTTATCCAGAACTTGATTTAGATGGAGAGCTTCAACTTGATGCTGCTTTAGTACCAAGTGTAGCTGAATCAAAAGCACCTGGCAGTGAAGTTGCAGGACATGCAAATACATTAATATTCCCAGATTTAAATGCTGGAAATATTGGATATAAATTAGTACAAAGACTAGCAAAAGCAGAAGCTTATGGACCACTTTGCCAAGGTATAGCAAGACCAGTAAATGATTTATCAAGAGGATGTTCTGCAGAAGATATAGCTGGTGTAATTGCTATTACTTGTGTTCAAGCACAAAATTAATGGAGGATATAATATGAGTCAAGATTCAATGAGTGCATTTGAAGAAGCACAGGGTGTGAGTCTTCAAGGTTTAATTTCAATTTTTGCACCAATTTGCATAATATTTTTAATGATAATCGCTTTACTTGTTTTTAAAGCATTAACCAAAAAGAAAAGTGAAAATTTTATCTTCAATGGATTTTTAATTATTCAATTCATATTTGCTCTTCTAAGCTATGGGTTTGCTTATTGTACAAATGGACCTACAACTAAATATGCTTTAGAATGGGGACTTCCTATTATAATTTTAGAAAAAATCATAGGAATGATTGCTTCTAAAAAAGAAGATAAAAAGCCTCTTAAAATAATATCAACTATTGGTGTGATAATAATAGCAATTTTAATAGTATTTACAGGAAGATTTCCACCAGAAGGAAACATTCCATTAAATTAATAGAAAACTGAAAGGAGTTATAGATGAAAGTCTTAGTTATCAACTGTGGTAGTTCATCACTTAAGTATCAATTGATTAACATGGATACTGAAAAAGTAATGGCAAAAGGAAACTTTGAAAGGATAGGTGAAAAAGAATCTTTTTTAACACATAAAGTTAATGGTGAGAAGTATAGAATTGAAGAGCCTGTTATGAATCATAAAGAAGCTTTAAAAATATGCTTAAACCAACTTATTAATAAAGATTATGGTGTAATTGAATCATTAGATGAAATAGATTCAGTTGGACATCGTGGAATTCATGGAGGTGAAAACTTCACTAAATCAGAAATAATAACACCAGAACTAATGAAAGTCTATAGAGATTGTATTCCACTTGCGCCACTTCATAATCCAGCATCAATATTAGGTATTGAAGCATGTGAAGAAGTAATGCCAAATGTTCCAATGACAATTACATTTGATACACAATTTCATCAAACAATGCCTGAGGAAAATTATATTTTTCCTTTACCATACGAAGTATATGAAAAACATCATATTAGAAGATATGGTTTTCACGGAACATCACATCAGTTTGTTTCAGAAAGAGTTGTTGAAATTGATGGTAGACCAAAAGAAGATTTAAAAATAGTTACCTGTCACTTGGGACAAGGTTCATCAATTTGTGCAATAAAAGGTGGAAAATCAATAGATACTTCTATGGGGTTATCTCCACTTAGTGGAATTCCAATGGTAACAAGATGCGGTGATTTAGACCCAGCTGTTATAACTCAAATAATGGAAATTGAAAATTTAGATACAAAAGAAATAATGCAATATTTAAATAAAAAATCTGGATTATATGGTATTACAGGTTTAACTCCAGATTTTAGAGAAATAGAACAATTATCATATGATGAAAATTATCCAAAAGCAAATCTTGCAATTACAATTTATTGTAAGCAAATAGCTAAATATATAGCTCAGTATGCAGTATCACTTGGTGGTATTGATATAATTACATTTGCTGGTGGTGTTGGAGAAAACCAAATAAATGTAAGAAAGAGAATACTTGGATACTTAGAATGGATGGGTGTTAAAGTTGATGAAGAAAGAAACAACATAAGATCTGAAGAAGCTAAGATATCAAGTGATGATTCTAAAGTGGCTGTATATGTTGTTCCAACAAATGAAGAACTATTAATTGCAAGAGATAACATTAGACTACTAAATAAATAAGATATATTAAGGAGTGTTTTATAAAAGTAAGATACTCCTTATTATTTTTTATTGAAAAAAATGGAAAAGTAGTATATAATACTTAAATAGTGTTGATATTAGGGGGAAAATTATGAAAATTTTAGTATTAAATAGTGGTAGTTCATCACTAAAATATCAAGTAATTGATATGGAAACAGAAGAGACAATGACATCAGGATATTTCGAAAGAATAGGAAGCGATAAAGCATTTTTAACACACAAGGTTAACGGAGAAAAAATAAAAATTGAAGAACCAGTTAAAGATCACGAACAAGCTTTAAGAATTGTTATTGATCAATTGACAGATACTAATCATGGAGTAATTAAATCTTTAGACGAAATCGATGCAGTAGGACATAGAGTTGTTCATGGTGGTGAGAGATTTACTAAATCAGCTTTAGTAACAGAAGAAGTTGTAGAAGGTATTGAAGCTTGCATAAGCTTAGCACCTTTGCACAATCCAGCAGCTGTTTTAGGTATTAGAGCATGCCAAAAAGAAATGCCAGGAAAGAAAAATGTAGTAGTATTTGATACATCTTTCCATCAAACATTACCAATAGAAAGATATATTTATCCAATTCCATATAAATATTATGAAAAATATGGAATAAGAAAATACGGAGCACATGGAACAAGTCATAGATTTGTTGCAAATAGAATTGCAGAAGTATTAAATAAACCAATTGAAGACTTAAGAATTATTAACTGTCACATTGGACAAGGTGCTTCACTTTGTGCTATCCAAAACGGAAAATCAGTTGAAACAAGTATGGGATTAACACCAGTTGCGGGTATTCCAATGGGATCTAGAACAGGAGATCTTGATCCTTCAGTTGTAACATTTATAATGAGAGAAGAAGATATGACACCAGATGATGCAGATAAAATGCTAAACAAAGAATCAGGACTTTTAGGAATTTCTGGTATATCTGCAGATAATAGAGATATTGAACAAGCTTTAGCAAGAGGAGATACAAGAGCTAAACTTGCTTTAGATCATTATCACTATGCTATAGCAGCATATATTGCAAAATGTGCTGTAGCAATGAATGGTGTAGATGTTATCACATTTACAGCAGGTGTTGGTGAAAGAGGATGCGAATCAAGAATGGAGATTTGTAAACAACTAGAATTCATGGGAGTTAAACTTGACGAACAAGCTAACAAAGATGCATTTGCAGTTGAAGCAAAAATTTCTGCTAAAGATTCAAAAGTACTAGTTTATGTAGTACCAACAAATGAAGAATTAATGATTGCTAGAGATACAATGGAAATTGCATTAAACAGCAAATAGGAGTTAGAATTGAAAATAAATATTCATATATTTTTGTTTATTTGGTTTGCAACTATTGCAGCTTTAAACGACATAATTATATATTTATTTAATATACAGTATAATATAGCACTTATTATAAGTGCTATATTAATTACTGCTATTTTTACATTCTTAGTTAAAAAGAAAAAAGCATTTGAACTTAAATCTGATTTTGATAAGGCAGATTTATTCTTTATCATACCAGCTATTCTTCTTGCAATATTTGTAATGATGAGTTTTGAAATCAATTTTGATGTTGTAAATTATCATTTTTATTTACAAGAAAAGCCTTTTGCAGATAAATTAAACTTTGATTTCTTACCAGGAAGAACATATAATTCATTTTTGTTTCCTTTAGGAGACAGGATGTTTTACATTTTTAGATTGATATTTGGACTTAGATTTGGAAGAATATTATCCGCTTATACTTTAATCATTGTTTATTATCAGACCAAACGAATATTAACAGAACTATATGACTTATCAAAGAAAAAACTTATATTATTATCTGTTGGTATGGCAATTGTTTTACCATTTCTAGAAAAGATTTATACATACTAT
>JAEEGL012455065.1_pt1 | contig 43636 bp, 40 predicted proteins | sample 9134231 | NCBI WGS metagenome assembly JAEEGL01 (sample SAMN16246548, study PRJNA631951) | gut metagenome | biome: gut microbiome; feature: rumen; material: fiber-attached | host: Bos | place: Iran: Karaj | collected 2018-10
CTCCTAAAAGGGCTAATAAAAGGGCTCCTAAAAGGGCTCCTAAAAGGGCTCCTAAAAGGGCTCCTAAAAGGGCTCCTAAAAGGGCTCCTAAAAGGGCTCCTAAAAGGGCTCCTAAAAGGGCTCCTTCTACACAATTTGAAGTTAGGTAAACTTACAGAAATGTAAGGGCACAAAGCCTAAGTCTAAGGTATAGATCAAAGGATCCGGATATATACTATGATAGTTTGGTTGCAGTAGTTTATTATATGACTATTGGAGCTTTTTTATTGTGTAAAATTAATTATAATTTTAAGAAGGAGGATTTTCGAGATGGAAAATCTAATGATGAATGGCTTCTGTGAGTTGACAGAAGATGAGATGATGTTGGAGGGTGGAAAGTTTAGTTTGGGTTCTATTATTGCAGGATCTCTTGCTGGTGCAGCAGTAGCGCATGTTGTTTATAAGGGTATAGAGGGTGCTCTTGTTGGTTCGGCTGTAGCACCAGGAGTAGGAACTGTAGTTGGTGCTGCAACTGGAATTGTGGCAGGTGGTATTACGGCTTGGGGTGTATCTTCACTGTATGATTCATTATAGGAGGCTTTAAAATGCAAGAACTTACTGTTAAAGAATTAGAAACGATTGATGGTGGTGGATTACTTTCAATGGTTGCTGGTGGTTTGGCCGGAGCATTGATAGGTGTACATGCGGGTATGGTTGCATATGCGGTAACAGGAGATGTTTCAGCGCTTGGTAAGGGCACAATTATAGGAGCATCTGCTGGAATGTATGTAGGTGCTGGTTGTCCGTTGCCTTAAGATAAAGTTTATATATTTTATTTGTGGATGATATAGAACTTCTATATTTTTCAAAGAATCAGAACTGATGATTTATATGTCTATGTATAGCATATAATTAATGGAGGAAATCATGCCTAAAAAATTATTAACTAGATGTATTGTTGTATTTGTTGCAGTGTTTTTGGCGTTTTATTTTGATATTTATGCAAATGTTAATTTGAAATTGCGTGTTATATGTAGTATAGTAACATCTTTTGTTGTAAGTGGCTTTTTATATGTGTTATTTGCAGTATGGATTAACAAAAGCAAAAAGAAGAGCGAAAAGGAATTAGGAGAATAATTTTTGAACTTTTTTCTCTGGTTATATTGAAACTTTTAGAGATTGTTTTCCGTTTTTAACAGGCATGTAAACGAAATATCTAGATATAGTTTTTGTTAAGATTTTCACTAAAGCGTGTTTGCAGTTAGAGGGAGTATTCTCTCTAACTGTTTTTTGGTGATTTGAAAATATTAATTATGGAAAAAGAGAAAAGGATATGAGATTATATTGCATAAAACAACATGATATTACAGATTGCGGAGCGGCGTGTCTTGCCACAATCTGCAAACAGAATGGATATAAGATAGGGATAACTAAGATACGAGAAATAGCGGGGACTGATAAACAGGGAACGAATATTTTAGGAATGGTTACTGCAGCAGAGAAACTTGGGTTTGATACTAAAGCTGTAAAGGGAGATAAAAATTCTTTCTTTACACAGTTTCCACTTCCCTGTATTGCGCATGTTATCGTGGATGGTATGATACAACATTATGTTGTGATTCATAAGATTACCAAGGATAAGGTTATTATTGCTGATCCTGGCGCTGGTATAGTTAAGTTAAAGCCAGAGGAATTTTTTGGTGAGGTACATGATGAGGGCAAACCTCCAAAATATATGTGGACAGGATTTATTATTATTCTTGTTAAAAATGCAGACTTTCAAAAAGGCAAAGAAACGAAAGGGCTTTTTGAAAGATTTTTTTCGCTGTTGATACCACAGAAAAAATTATTGATTCATATATTTGTTGCCTCATTAATTTATACAGTGCTGGGTATATTAGGTGCGTTTTATTTTAAAGTGATGATTGATAGTATTTTGCCTGATGGGCTTAGAAAAACTCTTATGGCATTATCTATAGGTATTATATTACTTAATGTATTTAAGGTTCTTCTTAATGCCTTTCGTTCTCACTTGTTGTTATATCTGAGCCAAAAACTTGATATTGCTTTATTATTGGGATATTATCGTCATGTAATTAAATTGCCTATGAATTTTTTTGGCACAAGAAAAGTTGGAGAGATAATATCGAGATTTAATGATGCAAGCAAGGTTAGGGATGCAATTTCTGGCGCAACACTTACGATTATGATTGATACATTGATGGCAGTAGCTGGAGCTATTATTTTGTATATTCAAAATGCCAAGCTTTTCGGTATTGCGGTTATAATGATTATTTTATATATCATTATAGTATATGCATTTAATCGCCCATATAAAGAATTAAACAGGCAATATATGGAGGATAGTGCTAAACTAACTTCTTATATGGTAGAATCTCTTAATGGTATTCAAACAGTCAAAGCTTACAATGCTGAAAGAAAAGCCGATAGAGAGACAGAGACGAAATTTGTAAGACTGTTAAAGCGTGTATTTAAGTTGGCATTAGTTAGCAACGTTCAATCTTCGCTTAAAGTTACTGTGGAGTTGATTGGAGGAATAGTAATATTATGGGTTGGAGGAATAAGTGTTATCAATGGAGATATGACTATAGGCTCTTTAATAACATTTAATTCTTTACTTGTATATTTCCTTGATCCTGTTAGGAATCTTATTAATCTGCAACCGTCGATGCAGACTGCGATTGTAGCGGCAGAGAGATTAGGCGAGATACTTGATATTGAAATTGAAAAAACAGAAGCTGAAAATAACAAAATATCTCCAGTTTCATTAGCTGGTGACATAGACATAAAAGATGTAAGCTTTAAATATGGAACAAGACGAAATGTATTGGAGAATATCGATGTATCAATAAAAAAAGGCGAGAAAGTTGCCTTTGTTGGCGAGAGTGGTTCGGGAAAAACAACGTTGTCTAAGCTTCTTATGCACCTTTACTCCCCACAAAGTGGTAACATATTAATAGATGGAAACAACATAGAGGATATTCAAATTGAATGTTTACGTGATAGAATAGCGTATATTCCTCAAGAAACCTTTTTATTTAGCGGCACAATACTTGAAAATCTTACATTAGGTATGGATAGTGTTACTTTTGATGATGTAGTTAAGGCTGCAAGTATGGCTATGGCACATGATTTTATTAACGAATTACCTCTTAGATATGGAACTCTGCTTGATGAAAATGGTGCGAATCTCTCAGGAGGTCAGCGACAACGTCTGGCTATTGCAAGAGCGATGTTAAAAAAGCCAGATATACTTATTCTTGATGAGGCTACAAGTAACCTTGATTCTATAACAGAAAAAGCTCTGGATAAGACTATTAACGAATATTCAAAAGACATGACTGTTATATTTATAGCACATAGACTAAGTACGATAAAGAATTGTGACAATATTTTTGTTATGGATAAGGGCAAAATTATTGAGTCAGGTAGTCATTTTGAATTAATAACATTGGGCGGAAAATATGCAGAACTTGTAAGACAGCAATCACTTGAAGAATAACTTGGAGGAAGTACGTGAAACCAATTATAATTGATATGAATGATATGTCGGATAGTGCAGAAGTTTATGAATCGCGTCCTAATCCGATTATAGTATATTTTATTTATTTAGTTTTAGCCATTATTGTGACCGCATTAATATGGATGGCTGTATCAGATATTGATATTGTTGTAAAGGGCAATGCTACATTTAGAGGTGAGGCTGAAGCCTATGAAGTAAGTAGCGCTGTTACGGGAAAACTTATTGAAAGTTTTGTGGCTGATGGACAATATGTTGAGGCTGGTGATTCACTTTATTCTATCGATATTGTGTCTTTATCTGAGACTATAATTAACTATCAAAAGGAATTATCAGAAGTAGAGGACAGAATTAAGATTTTAGAGGCATACAGATTGTATCTTGATGGTGATGAAAGTGCCCTTGATATTATGCAGAATAACATTTATTACTCAGAGATAATAAACAGAAAGAATCTTCTTTTAGCTAACAAGGATTCTAACGATACAACTTCAGCTGATAAGATTGATTTGTATAGGGCTAATGTTGAATCCATTGAACAGTCAATAAATCAATATAATCAAAAAATTGAGAAATTGAATATGACAAAACAATGCATTAGTTCGAGAAATAATACATTTGATAGCCAGGATGTGTATTATTATAATCTTATCAATAGTTATATTAGCAAGTATAGCTATAATGAAAAACAATATGATGATATGATTAATACATATTCTGAGAGTGGAGATGATGAAAAAGTTCAGATTTTACAAGAGGAAAAAAAGCAGGCATTGAATAATATAGAGCTAGAACAGCTTTCAACTATTGAACAGCAGATTGAAAACTATAATAGTGCGATCTCAACTTTACATATTAATCTTACTAATGCTAAACTTCAACTCGTAGCATCACAAGAATCTAACGCGGAGCTTGGGAAAAATATTGTTGTATTAACAGAAAAAAACAACATAGATGCTCAAATAGAAAATTGCAATGAGAAGAAGTCGGAATATGAAAAATATATAAGAACATATGATATACAGAATGATAATTGTACAATAAAAGCTAATTCATCTGGTTATTATTACAAAGAACAACAGATGTCGTATGGTGCGTATATCAAGGAGGGGAGTTGCATAGGTAAGATATATCCTAAGCAACAAACGGGCTTCTACACGTTGGCTTATGTTGAAAATTCAGAGATAGGAAGAGTGAAACTTGGTCAAAAAGTTAAACTTGAGATTGCAGCTTATCCTATAAGTGAATATGGGTATTTTGAAGGCAAAATAACAGATGTTTCTAAGGATATAATTGTTGATTCTTCTACAGGGCGTTCATATTATCAAGTGAAAATTGAAAATGTTGAACAGGTCTACAAGAATAAAAAAACAAAAAGTGTAAGCCTAATGAATGGAATGGCGTGCCAAGCAAAAATTGTAACTGGAAAGAAAAAAATACTAACATACCTTTTAGAGAAAATTGATTTGATAGATTAATTAAGAAGGGGCTGTAAAAAACTATCACGAGGACGATTCGCAAGATTTCATCATACTTTTGCAGGCTGGCGCAAGTGCGGGCGAACCATAATAATTACTGCTTGCAATCCCCACAGCCCCTCGTGAGCACGCGCTTCGCGCTTAGCAATTGCTTCGCAATGTGCTCACTCAGTGTGTGGGGCGTGACTGCTTTGCAGTCACACGGATAAATAAACTCTCAGTAATTACGTGCAAGCACGTATTACTGAGAGTATTATTATCCTATGATTGCAAGCAGTAACTGTTGATGCAAATAAGCCGCCTGCAAAAGTATAGAAATCGCCGCGTGTCCTAGTGATAGTTTTTTACGGCCTCTTTCGTTTTGTAATTGAACGTAAATATTATGCTTTAAGTCTATATACTCTAAAACACTTTCTTTTTCCCCCATTCCTTCATCTTCCTTGACTGCCCCTCATCTTTATGCTATAATGAACAATAGTGCCAAACTATAATCTTTGGAGGATTCTTATGAAAGATAAGTTATATGATATGATGAACTGGCCTATGATCGAGGCTATTGTATATTCTGAAGAGAGCAGACCTGAGCTCATACTTGGACCTACTGTTACAAGAGATGGTCTTCTTATTCAGTGCTTTATACCGGGCGCTAAGGAAGTCTGTGTTGTGACAGATTCCACGAAGAAGCGCTATGATATGGAGTGCGAGGATGAGGCAGGTTTCTTTGCAGTATTGCTTCCGGTTAAGAAGATGTATGCATATACTTATGAGGCTGTTTTTGAAGATGGCAGTAAAGAAGTCTTCAAGGATCCTTATGCTTTTGAGACTACTATAAGTCAGGAGGATATAAGGGCTCTTTCTGCGGGCGTATATTATAAGCCTTATGAGATTCTTGGTGCGCATATCATGAAGATTGATAAGGTAGTCGGTACCAGATTTGCTATATGGGCTCCGAACGCTATGAGAGTCAGTGTGGTTGGCGAATTCAATCACTGGGACGGAAGAAGATGTCCTATGATCAGAAGAGGTCATGGTATATTTGAGCTTTTTGTGCCGGGCAATCTTCTTGGAACGGGCTACAGATATGAGATTAAGACTAAGGCAGGCGTAGTCTTCCTTAAGAATGATCCATATACTCTCGATGCCGATGAAGAGGGCATGAGTGTCGTATATGATAAGGATTCCTATACATTTGGCGATAAGAACTGGGTCATGGACCATATAGATGAGACTGAGCATGATAAGCCGCTTAGTATCTATAAGATCGACACAGGCGTTGTGAGAAGCTTTGGCAACGATTATGCTGCTGCTGCTAAGAAGCTTGTTAAGGTTCTGAAGGCTGGCAAGTATACGCATGTTGATATAACAGGCATATCGCTTGAGATGAATCCTTTTGTGCCTAACAAGGAAGTTGGCGGTGTTGACTCTCTTAAGGAGCTTGTTGACACACTTCATCAGGCTTCTGTAGGTGTAATCATGAACCTTAACATGGTTTATTTTTCGAAAAATGCTATGGAAAAGGGATGGTTCGACGGCACATCGATTTATGAGTCGGCTGACGAAAGACGCAGCAGATGTACCTTAGCTGATGCGTACAATTATGATTATGGAAGACCACAGGTAAGAAGTTATCTTATCGGTCTTGCGCTTTACTATATCGAGAATTTCCACATAGATGGAATAAGAGTCGATGATGTGGCTGCTATGCTTTACCTCGATTATGGCAAGGGACCAGGCGAGTGGAGTGCGAATATCTATGGCGGTAAGGAGAATCTTGAGGCTATAGACTTCCTGAAGGAATTCTGTAAGGTCATTAGGAAGACAAATCCTGAGACTCTTCTCATAGCGAAAGATACATCGGGCTGGCCAAGACTTACAGGCACGCTTGAAGATGGTGCTATGGGCTTTGATTATAAGTGGAATATCGACTGGATGAATGAGCTTTGCGATTATGTGAAGATGGATCCGTTGTACCGTAGAGATAAGTACAACGAGATCATGAATACCATGCTTTATGCTTACAGCAATCGTTTTATCCTTCCTCTTACGCGTGCGAATCTTTATAATGAGCTTGCTGGAGAGAATGACGAATTCAAGTTTGCGAACCTTAGACTTTTGCTTGGATATTCGTACTTTATGCCTGGTAAGAAGATGATATCTAAGAATATCATGACTTGCACTGATGAGAAGATCAATAAGATATATGATAAGTTTGTATCTGATCTTAACAGCTTATATGAGGAGCATAGTTCTCTGTTCTCTGGAGATGACAGCTCAGACGGTTTTGAGTGGATCAATAACTTCTCTGCGAACGAGTGTATCGCTGTTTTCAGAAGAAAAGCAGAGTGTAACGATGATCTTCTTGTTGTTGTTAACTTTACACCGATAGCACGCAACAATTACAAGATTGGTGTGCCATATAGTGGTAAGTACAAGGAAATCTTCAACAGCGACAGCCCGGTATACGGCGGTGTCGGTATTACTAATAAGCAGCTTAAACTTTCTAAGAAAGATGAGTGTGATGGCAGAGAGGATTCTATAAGAATCAGTGTACCACCACTTGGTATTACAGTTTTTTCTTGCACAAGCAATGAATAATTGAAAGGAAATTGATAATAATGGCAACCAGTAAGACGACCGCGAAGAAAGGAACTCAAGGTCGCAAGAGCACTGCAAGGAAGACTGCTTCTAGCAGTTCGAGAAAGAGTGCTTCAAAGAAGAATAACAAACAATATACATTTAACGATGACATACCTATACTTGTGGCTTTGGCTATAAGTCTTGTGCTTCTCTTAAGCAATTTCAACCTTGCTGGAGCAGTAGGTAAGGCTATAGCCAAGGTGACTTTTGGCGCGCTTGGTATCATGGAGTATATCATTCCTTTTGTACTCTTTTTGATCGTTGCTTTTATGGTCGTTAACAAGGGCAGCATGGTTGCGAGAGTGAAGCTTGTAGCTATCATAGTAACTGCTGCTTTGATGTGTACTTTCTTCCAGCTTCTTATAGTGGATGTTGTTCCGCTTGATTCAAGCTTCGGAAAGATTATAAGCTACAGCTCCGACAAGAGAATAGGTGGTGGCTTATTAGGTTCTTTGTTCTTTAAGCTTTTTTCGCCTATGGGCTTGATAGCAGCTTATATTCTGACGCTTATATTTATGATCATAGGCATAGTCGTGATCACCGAAAAGTCGATCATTACTCCTATCATCAACGGAAGCCGCAAGATGTATAATGGCGCAAAGAATGATTGGAACAGCTATAGAGAAGAAGTTAAGCAAAAGGAACTTGCTAGACAGGAAGAACTCTCAAGACAGGAAGAACTTGAGAGCGCATATCCAAGCTACGCCAAGAAGCATAAGGGTATACATATAGGCAAATTGCCAGTGGATAAGCATGAAAATGTTGCTGAAGAATACCCTGTAGCACCTGAGTCTTATGATTATGCTGAAGATAATACCTATGCAGCACCAGTTGTAGATAATCTCAACTTCATGCAGGATCTTAAGAAGGTGGATGCAACTAACGTAAACCCTGTTATCTTCTCGAAGGATATCGAGAACTTCGACGTGAAGGAAGAACTTTTCCCTGAGAGACAGGAGCGTGCTTTCGCACCAGTTCATACTATAGATGACAGTTATGATGAATCTATAGCTGATCTTTCTAAGCAGATAGATATGGCTATAGCTAAAACAGAAGAATATGAAACACCGAGTGCAGAGTCATACTCGCAGCCTATCATAGAGCCTGCTATAATGCCTGCACCAGAGCCTGTTATAATGCCTGCACCAGAGCCTGTTATGCAACCTGTTATGCAACCAGTTGCACAGCCAGTTACACCGTCGTCAGCGCAGTCTGCTGATTCTGATGCTGCAGATCTTTCGCTTTTGCAGGCTGATCTTGGAAGAGAGGTAAGGGAACTTACAGGCGTTAATAAGGAGCCTGAGTATACATTTCCACCTGTATATCTTCTTAAGCCTGAAGATAAGAAGGCTTATAAGGGGTCTGATTCGGAGCTTAGGGAAGTGTCAGCAAAGCTTACCAACACGCTTCGCGAGTTCGGTGTAGATGCTACTGTTACTAATGCGACCAAGGGCCCTACTGTTACTCAGTATGAGGTTACTCCTAAGCCTGGTGTTAAGGTTAGGAAGATCGTCGATCTTCAGGATGATATTAAGCTTTCGCTTGCTGCAAGGGATATAAGGATCGAAGCACCGATTCCTGGCAAGTCCGCTGTTGGTATAGAGGTTCCTAACACGGATAAGTCAGCGGTTAACTTCCGTGAACTCATAGAGTCCAAGGAATTCAAGGAGCATCCTTCGAACCTGTGTGTTGCCATAGGTAAGGACATAAGCGGTCATATCATACTTGCGGATCTTGCGAAGATGCCGCACCTTCTGATAGCTGGTTCGACAGGTTCTGGTAAGTCGGTATGTATCAATACCATAATCATGAGCCTTATATATAAGTCTAAGCCTTCGGATGTCAAGATGATCATGGTCGATCCTAAGGTTGTCGAGCTTAAGGTCTACAACAAGATCCCGCATCTTCTGATTCCGGTTGTGACAGAGCCTAAGAAGGCTGCTGGAGCGCTTAATTGGGCAGTTTCGGAGATGGATAGAAGATACAATCTCTTCGCTAAGATCAACGCCCGTGACCTTAAGGGTTATAATCAGAGAGTTGAGGATGTCAACAAGACTGTCCCTGAGGATCAGAAGTTAGAAAAGCTTCCTCAGATAGTCATAATAGTAGACGAGATGGCAGAGCTTATGATGGCTGCGCAGAGCGAGGTAGAAGCATCTATCGTTCGTCTTGCACAGCTTGCAAGAGCCTGCGGCATACATCTTGTTATAGCTACTCAGAGACCTACGGTCAATGTCATAACAGGTCTGATTAAGGCCAATGTTCCGTCTAAGATTGCATTTGCGGTTTCGAGTGGTACTGATTCAAGAACCATCATAGACAGAGTGGGAGCCGAGAATCTTCTCGGCAAGGGTGATATGCTTTACTTCCCTGGAGATTATCCAAATCCTGTCCGTGTTCAGGGTGCATTTGTGTCTGATGATGAGGTCAATGCTGTAACTGAATTTCTCGAGAATAATTCGGCACCGGTTTCATACAATGAATCAGTTGAATCTCATATTGTTGCGCCTGCCATGAGCGAGAGTCAGGCATTTGGGCAGGAAAGGGACGCTTACTTTGAACAGGCCGGAAGATTCATAATTGAGAAACAGAAGGCTTCTATCGGTCTTATACAGCGCATGTATAAGGTTGGATTCAACAGGGCGGCCAGAATAGTCGACCAGCTTACGGAAGCTGGAGTTGTAGGACCTGAAGAGGGTACTAAGCCTCGTAAGATCCTTATGACTATGGAAGAATTTGAACAGTTGCTTACTAACAGTTAGGAGGATATATGAAAACAGATATCGAGATCGCACAGGAATGCAAGATGATGCATATCCGTGATGTGGCAGCTAAGATCGGTATAGACGAGGATGACCTCGAATTCTATGGCAAGTATAAGGCAAAGCTTTCTAATGAGCTTTATGAGCGCAGTATGAAAAAGCCTGATGGCAAGCTTGTGCTTGTCACAGCGATTAATCCTACTCCTGCAGGTGAGGGAAAGACTACTGTCAGCGTAGGCCTTTCACAGGCTCTTTGCAGACTTGGAAAGAATGCTGTGGTTGCTCTTCGTGAGCCTTCCCTTGGTCCATGCTTTGGCGTAAAGGGCGGAGCTGCAGGTGGTGGTTATTCACAGGTTGTACCTATGGAGGACCTGAATCTTCACTTTACCGGAGATTTTCATGCTGTTACTTCAGCTAACAATCTTCTTGCAGCTATGCTTGATAATCATATACAACAGGGCAACGCGCTTCGCATAGATACCAGGCAGATCGTGTGGAAGAGATGTCTAGACATGAATGATCGTGTGCTTCGCAATACGGTTGTCGGTCTTGGTAATAAGTCTGACGGCTTTACAAGAGAAGATCACTTCGTGATAACTGTTGCTTCAGAAATCATGGCTATTCTCTGTCTTGCTCAGAATATGAAGGATCTTAAGGCAAGGCTTGGTAAGATCATAGTTGCATATAATTATGATGGTGAGCCTGTTACCGCAGATGATCTCAAGGCTACAGGTGCTATGGCAGCTCTTCTTGTAGATGCTATCAAGCCTAATCTTGTTCAGACTCTTGAGCATACGCCTGCTATCGTGCATGGTGGCCCTTTTGCCAATATTGCTCACGGCTGTAACAGTATAAGAGCTACCAAGATGGCTCTTAAGCTTGGTGATATAGCAGTAACTGAAGCTGGTTTCGGTGAGGACCTCGGTGCTGAGAAGTTTCTTAACATCAAGTGCAGGATTGCGGATCTTAAGCCAGATGCTGTTGTTATAGTTGCCACTATCAAGGCTTTGAAGTATAACGGTGGCATGGATAAGAATGCTCTTAAGGCAGAGAATCTTGAAGCTTTGGCAAAGGGTATAGAGAACCTCGATAAGCATATAGAGAATATCAAGAAGTTCGGACTTCCTATAGTCGTTGCTCTCAATGCATTTGAGTCTGATACTCAGGACGAGATGGACTTTGTGAAGAATCACTGTGAGGAGCTTGATTGCGAATTCGCTATGGCCAATGTATGGGCTAAGGGTGGCGAAGGCGGCGAGGAGCTTGCTAAGAAGCTTCTCTACACTCTTGAGAACAAGGAAAGTCACTACAAGCCAATATATCCTGATGAGATGAACTTGGCTGACAAGATAAGAACCATAGCAACAGAGATCTATGGTGCTGCAGGTGTTACATATTCGCCTGAAGCTGCCAGGATGATACTTAAGTATGAGAAGATGGGCTATAAGAACATGCCTGTATGTATGGCGAAGAATCAGTTCTCTCTCTCAGACGATCCTCTTTTGCTTGGAAGACCTAAGAACTTCACAATCAATGTACGTGAGGTTATAGTAAATGCTGGTGCCGGCTTTATAGTTGCGCTGACAGGTACTGTCTTAACTATGCCAGGACTTCCTAAGACTCCTGCAGCAGAGCGCATAGATGTGGACGAGAACGGAAAGATAACAGGATTATTCTAGTGGGTGGATAAGTGTTTGCGAGCGTTATAGTAGACAGTAATTATTCAAAATTAGACAAAACATTTACATATATCGTGCCGACTGAACTCGAAGAGTTGATAAGGGTCGGCATGACGGTTTTGGTTCCCTTCGGAAAGGGTAACAGACCGATGAAGGCTTATGTGATGGAGATTATGTATGACATACCGGAATCGACTTTAGATGACGGTATGTCATTTGCGTACAAAGAAATAACAGGAATCTACAAGGATAAGCTCAAGATAGAGGATAAGCTGATTGCTTTGGCGGGCTTCATCAAGCATAACTTTGGTGGAACCATGGCGGCTGCGCTCAAGATAGTTATGCCTGTCAGGGACAAGGTAAGAGAAGTTACGCGCCACTACATATACAGAAGTGCTGATGTTTCGGCTATAAAGAATATCATCGCCAATACTTCTGCCACACATAAGAATGTGCTTGCTCTTCTTAAGCGGCTTGTGGATGAAGAGGTTATAAGCTTTACTAATTATGCTGATACCGGTGTGTCGAAGACAACTCTTGAAAAGCTTGTAAAAGAAGGAATCATAAGGATTGATGATAAGAGAGAGTATAGAGAAGTCTGCGATAGCAGCGATGAAGAGACGCTTGTATCCTTAAATGCCGAGCAGAAGGCTGTATACGATGATTTTGTTTCTAAGTATGACATGGGTGTAAGGGATACTTCTCTTATATACGGTATCACAGGAAGCGGCAAGACTGAAGTATATATATATATGGCTTCTCATGTTGTAAGTTTGGGCCGGAAGGTTATCATACTTATACCGGAAATAGCTCTTACCAAGCAGACTGTTGAGCGTTTCAGAAGACGGTTTGGCGAGCGGGTTGCTATACTTAATTCAAAGCTTAATCAGGGTGAAAAGTATGACCAGATGTCTAAGATACATGATGATGAGGTGGATGTGGTCATAGGTCCGAGATCGGCTCTTTTTGTGCCATTTGCAGATGTGGGACTGATAATAATAGACGAAGAGCATGAGAGCTCCTACAGAAGCGAACAGGCTCCGAGATATGATACAAGAGAGGTTGCGAGGGAATTTGCAAGGCTTCATGATGCTTCGCTTGTGCTCGGTTCTGCGACACCGTCACTCATATCTTATAAGAGAGCTATGGAGCATGAATATGCTTATTATGAACTGAAAAACAGAGCTATAGAAGGGGCAACTTTGCCTGATGTCAGTATAGTAGACTTAAGAGCAGAGCTTTCAAGCGGAAACCTAAACATCATATCGCGTGAACTGGATTTTAAGATAAGAGACAGGCTTTCTAAACATGAGCAGATCATGCTTTTTATCAATAGACGCGGGGTTGCAGGTTTCATATCTTGCAGACAGTGTGGTTTTGTCATAAAGTGTCCTCACTGCGATGTGTCTATGAGGCTTCATAACGATGGAAAGCTTCGCTGTCACTATTGCATGCATACTACCGAGATGGTTAAGACGTGTCCTGAATGTGGTTCGAAGTATATCGGTACTTTTAAGGCAGGAACACAGAGGCTTGAAGAGGTTGTTCGTAAGATGTATCCTGAAGCTCGCGTTCTTCGTATGGATTCTGATACTGTTTCCAAAAAGGGTGAATATGAAGGGCTTTTGGAAACATTTAGAAAGAAGGAAGCTGATATACTCATAGGCACTCAGATGATCATCAAGGGGCACGATTTTCCTGACGTTACGCTTGTGGGCATAATGGCTGCGGATATGTCTTTATATGTGGATGATTATTCGGCGGCAGAGACTACTTATCAGATCGTTGCCCAGGCTTCTGGCAGGGCAGGCCGTTCGGCGAAGAAGGGTGAGGTTGTACTTCAGACTTATTCGCCTGATCACTATTGCATACAGGCTGCCGCACGCCAGGATTACAGGGCTTTCTATGACACTGAATATGCTTTTAGAAAGAACTTTGGCTATCCGCCTTTTTCAAATATGCTTGCAATACGTGTGATGAGCAAGGATGAGGAGGAACTTGTAAAGTGCTCTAAGTCTTTGGCTTTGCTTTTTGTTATGAATGCAGATGGTGAAGAGGTGCTTGGACCGCAACAGGCCAATATATATAAGCTGAATGATTATTACAGGCATATGATATATGTTAAATCGCCTTATTATGAGAATCTTGTGGCGGTTAAGGACATAGTTGAGAATGAAGTGACAGATAATCCTGATTACAGGAAAGTGCTTGTGGGATTTGAATTTACGAGATGATACTTTATTATTAGCGATTAATGTGATATAATTAAAATGTTGTATATCACGTTTATTTGAGAGAAAGAGGAAAGATTATGGCTATAAGAAAGATAAGAGAAGAGGGAGATCCAATACTTAGAAAGACTTCTAAGGTTGTGAAGGGTTTTGATGATAAGCTTGGTGTGATAATCGAGGATATGTTTGATACTATGTATGATGCTAATGGCGTAGGCTTAGCTGCAGTACAGGTCGGCATACTCAAGAGGATTGTTGTCATGGATATAGGCGAGGGCGGTATAGTTCTTGTTAATCCTGAGATCATAGAGACATCGGGAGAACAGTGTGGCTATGAAGGCTGTCTTAGTGTTCCTGGAAAGAGCGGAGTGGTTACAAGACCTGATCATGTTATCGTCAGAGCCGCTGATGAGAATGGTAACATAAGAGAGATAGAAGGAACAGAGCTTCTTGCAAGATGTATATGCCACGAGTGTGATCATCTTGATGGAAAGCTTTATGTAGACCTTGTTGAAGGTGATCTTATAGATAATTCCGAACTCTATGGTGATGAAGAGGAAGGTGAATAGTATTGAATATAGTTTTTATGGGTACACCTGATTTTGCGGCTGTATCTCTTGAAAAACTCATAAAGGATGGAAGACATAACATAACAGGTGTCATAACACAGCCAGATAAGCCAAGAGGAAGAAAGAGCGAGCTTGTTATGCCTGAGGTTAAGAAGCTGGCGCTAGAGCATGGGTTATCAGTATATCAGCCTGTTAAGGTTCGCAATGCTGAATTCGTAGAGCTTATAAAGGGGCTTAATCCAGACTTAATAGTGGTAGTTGCCTATGGAAGAATCCTAATTAAGGAGGTCCTTGATATACCGAGATTCGGATGTATCAACGTTCATGCATCGCTATTGCCGCAGCTTCGTGGCTGTGCTCCTATACAGTGGGCTATATACAATGGTGATAAGACAACAGGTGTTACAATCCAGCGTATGAATGAAGGCGTGGATACAGGTGATATCTTAAGTGTAAATACTCTTGATATAGACTATAACGATACTGGTGAAAGCCTGTTTGATAAGCTTGCAGTGCTCGGTGCGGATACACTTATTGAAACTATAGGTTCTATAGAGGATGGTACTGTAAAGCCTGTTTCCCAGGATGAAGAGAAGGCTACTTACGCTCCTATGATAAGTAAGGATGACGGACTTATTGATTTTAACAGAAGTGCTGTCATGATACGCAATCAGGTGAGAGCTTTTAATCCATGGCCGAGTGCATATACGCATCTGAATGGAAAGATGCTAAAGGTCTGGGAATGTGATATAATAGAGGATGATGATATGGATTCACAGATAGGTGAACTTATCATGCGTGAGGACGGAGTATATGTGAAGACTGGTGACGGAGTACTTCGTATCACGAGATTGCAGCTTGAAGGGAAAAAGAGCATGAGTGCTCAGGAATTTGTGAGAGGTTACAGATAATTATGGATTTGAGTATATTTGGATCATATTGGATTATAATACTTGCAGCAGTTGCATGCATGCTTGTCAGCTGGTGGCTTAAGCTTACTTATTCGAGGTACAGTAAGGTACTTAATTCTTCGATGACTTCGGGAAAAGATATGGCGGAGATGATATTGCGTTATAACGGTATCACAGATGTATCTATCCAGAACATAAGTGGAGATCTGACGGATCATTTTGATCCTAGTAATAAGACTGTAGGCTTATCTTCTGAGGTTTACGCAGGTTATTCCATAGCATCTGTTGCTATAGCTGCACACGAGTGCGGACATGTTATGCAGCATGAAAAAGGCTATGCTCCTCTTGCTTTCAGAAGCATGATTCTTCCTGTTGCCAATATCGGATCCAAGCTTTCTATGCCGCTTATCTTACTGGGATTATTAGTTAATACGGGAATATCAGATACACTTATACAGTTTGGCTTGATTGCATTTGGCTTAGCTGTTTTGTTCCAGGTAATTACACTTCCTGTTGAATTCGACGCATCTGCAAGAGCCTTGAAGTCTTTAAGAAGCATGAATGTTTTATCCGCATCAGAGATGCCGGGAGCAAGATCGGTTCTTACTGCTGCTGCCATGACTTATGTGGCATCTACAGCTTATGCAATCCTCAATCTTCTTAGACTTATAGCTATATTCGGAGGAGGTAGAAGGCGTGATTAAATCGGTTAATCTAAGAGCCATAGTGCTTGATATACTTATGGAAGTTAACGAGAATGGCGCTTTCAGTCATCATGCCATAAGTGATGCACTTAAGAAGTATCAGTACCTTGAAAAGAAGGATAGGGCTTTTATAACAAGACTTGCTAATGGAACTATCGAGAGACAGATCACTCTTGATTATGTGATCGATGAATATTCGCAGGTTGCTGTTAAGCGTATGAAGAGTGTCATCCGTAACGTTCTTCGCATGGCTGTTTATCAGATCATGTATATGGACGGTGTTCCGAATTCCGCGGCATGTGATGAGGCTGTCAAGCTCACGAACAGAAGAGGATTTTTCAATCTTTCAGGCTTTGTTAATGGTGTTTTGAGAACTGTGGTGCGTTCATATAAGGATATTAATTATCCTGATAAGGAGCGCACACCTTCGAGATATCTGTCTATCTATTATTCTGTTCCTGAGTGGATCGTTAAGAAGTGGCTTGCGGTTTATGATTTTGACAGCGTCGAAAGTATGCTCATAGCATTCTTAGAGAAGGATGATACAACTATAAGGGTGAATACCTGTAAGACTGATGTTAAGGCTCTTAAGGAGAAGCTTGAAAGCCAAGGCATCACAGTTGAAGATGCACCTTATGTTGATGAGGCTTTGAGAATATCTGGCTTTAATTATCTTGATTCTATGGCAGAATTCAGGGATGGATTATTCACCATACAGGATGTGAGTTCTATGCTTGTTGGTAAGGTCGCTGGTGTTAAGAGCGGTGATTATGTTATAGATGTGTGCGCTGCTCCTGGCGGCAAGTCCCTTCATGTGGCCGAACTTCTCAAGGGAACGGGCTATGTTGAGGCGAGAGACCTGTCTGAAAACAAGGTTGAACTTATAAGAAATAACATAGAACGTATGGGCTTTGTGAATATAGCTGCAAGAACCAAGGATGCACTTGTATTTGATGAGCTTTCTGAGGAGAAGGCAGATATCGTTCTTGCTGACCTTCCTTGTTCAGGTCTTGGCGTAATCGGTAATAAGGTTGACCTTAAGTATAAGATGTCAGCTACTGCTATTACAGAGCTCGAAGAGCTTCAGCGAAATATACTGGCTGTCGTTAATCGCTATGTTAAGCTTGGTGGTGTGCTGATTTACAGTACCTGCACTATTAATCCAGGAGAGAATATAGACAATGTAAGATGGTTTGCCAAGACATTTAACTTTGAACTAGAGAGTATATCTGAGTATCTTCCAGAGGCCTTAAGAAGCGAAACAACGGATGAAGGATATATTCAGCTCTTGCCATCGATACATGACTGTGATGGTTTCTTTGTAGCAAGACTTAAGCGGGTAAAGTAATGGATGATAAGAAAGATATCAAATCATATACCAGAGAAGAACTTGTAGAGGAAGTTAAGCTTCTTGGTGGCAAGGCATATGTGGCAGCGCAAGTTTTTGACTGGCTTCATAAGAAGAGAGTATATGATTTTGAAAGTATGACGAATCTGTCTAAGGCTTTGAGAGAAAAGCTTGAGGAGGGTTACTATATCGCTGATAACAGGATTGTTAAGTGTCTTGTGTCTGAGATAGACGGTACGAGAAAGTATCTGTTTGCTCTTAGGGACGGCAATATCATAGAGAGTGTTCTCATGCGCTACAGCTACGGCAATTCTGTATGTGTAAGCTCTCAGGTAGGATGCCGTATGGGGTGTAGATTCTGTGCATCAACTCTTGATGGATTAACGAGGAATCTTACCGCGTCCGAGATACTTGATCAGATATATTCGATTGAGTCGGATATTGGAGAGAGAGTTTCTCATGTGGTTATCATGGGCAGTGGTGAACCTCTTGATAATTATGACAATGTGGTCAGGTTCTATGAACTTCTGACTAATGATGACGGAATCAATATAAGTGCAAGGAATCTTACAATATCAACCTGTGGTATTGTACCTCGCATGTATGAACTTGCAAAGCTTAAGGCGGGATTCACACTTGCGGTTTCTCTTCATGCTCCTAACGATGAGATAAGAAAGAGCATGATGCCAATAGCCAATGCCTACAAGATCGAGGATGTTATAGAAGCCTGCAGGAATTACGTTAAGGAAACCGGAAGGCGCGTATCCTTCGAATACAGTCTTGTGAGAGGTGTCAATGATTCTGAGGCTAATGCTCGTGAGCTTATAAGCCGTATCAAGGGAATCAACTGTCATGTGAACCTGATACCTGTTAATCCGATAAAAGAGCGCGATTATCAGCAAAGTGTAGCCAAAAGTATAGAAAAATTCAAAAATATACTTGAAAAAAATGGTATAAATGTTACTATAAGAAGGGAAATGGGTAGAGATATCAACGGTGCATGTGGTCAGTTAAGAAAAGATTATGTGCATAGCGGCGATGCATAAATGGAGGTATTATGGAGAGTTTTGCACTTACGGATGTAGGTGTTGTCAGAACTGTCAATCAGGATTATGTATATATCAGCGATGAGAGTGTCGGCAAGCTGCCGAATCTCTATATAGTCGCTGATGGTATGGGCGGTCACAAGGCAGGTGATCTTGCGTCGAAGTTTACAGTACAGAACTTTGTACGCCTTGTGAGTGATTCAAAGCTTCGAGGTCCTATCAGTATACTTAAGAAGGCTGTTACGGATGTTAATCGTCTTCTGATGGAGAAAGCGGAGGAATCCGAAGAATACAGCGGTATGGGAACTACGCTTGTAGCGGCTACGGTTGTCAACAACTCGCTTTATGTAGCCAATGTCGGTGACAGCAGATTATATATTCTTGATGATAGACTTATACAGATAACAAGGGATCATTCTTTCGTGGAGGAATTAGTTGATAATGGACTTATGACACGCGATGATGAGAATTATAGATTGTTTAAGAACAGGATCACAAGGGCAGTAGGGGCTGCAGATAATCTAATGGCAGATTTCTTTGAGATCCGTCTGAAAAAAGGTGCACAGATTCTTATGTGTAGTGATGGTCTTACCGGAATGGTGACCGATGTTAGGATTGAGAGAATTTTGAGATCAGATAAGGGTGTGGAAGAAAAAGTTAGGGGATTGATCGATGAAGCCAAGAAAAATGGCGGTAAAGATAACATAGGTGTCGTACTTGTTGCGATTTAATGGAGGAATATATGTTACAATCTGGAATGATGATAGCAGATCGTTATGAGATACTTGAGCATATAGGCAGCGGCGGAATGGCCGATGTATATAAGGCCAGATGTCATAAGCTTAACAGGTTTGTTGCGATCAAGGTTCTAAAAAAGGAATATAGCAATGACGAAACATTTGTAAGTAAGTTCAAGATAGAGGCTCAGTCTGTAGCCGGACTTACACATCCAAATATCCTGACTGTGTTCGATGTCGGCAATGAGAACGGCATCAATTACATAGTTATGGAACTGATCGAAGGAATGACGTTGAAGCAGTTCATAGAGAAGAAGAAGACTGTCAGCGTCAGAGATACTGTAAGTATAGCGGTTCAGGTTGGTCAGGGTATAGATGCTGCCCATAAGAAGGGCATAGTTCATCGTGATATCAAGCCACAGAACATAATGATAGCCAATGATGGTAAGGTTAAGGTGGCGGATTTTGGTATAGCAAGAGCAGCTACAACTGATACTTTCAACTCGAGTGTCATGGGTTCGGTTCACTACATCTCACCTGAGAGAGCAAGAGGCGGATATAGTGATTATAAGGGTGATATCTATTCTTTCGGTATCATGCTTTTTGAGATGCTTACTGGCAAGGTGCCTTTTGATGGTGATAACGCTGTTTCGGTGGCACTTCTTCACATACAGTCAGAGGTTCCTTATATTCGCGACCTCGATCCTACTATGCCTAAGGCTATATGTGATATAGTTAAAAAATGTACTGCCAAGCGTACGGAAAACAGATATGACGATATGGCTTCTGTTGTTGCTGATCTTAGAGAATCGCTTAAGCAACCTGATGGTGATTTTGTATTCAACAAGCCTGCTTCTGCTGCAATGGCAGGAGAGACTGTAAGCATATCTGCAGAAGAGATGCAGAAGATCAAGAACGGCATGGCAGGTAATCGTGGCAGTGCGGGATCTTACATGACTTCTTCGGATACTAATCCTATTGATAAAAGGAGCGTTAAATCATCTGTTTCGAAGTCTGAGCCTGAGACTGACGATGATGAAGATGATGCTGCAGATGAGTATGATGATAGAGAAGGCTCTAGTATGGACAAACTCATACTTGCAGGCGGTATCTGTTTGGCTGGTATATTACTTCTTGTAGCTATATATATCGTTAACTGGGCACTTGGTAATGTTGATAACAAATCAGGTAGCAGCAATTCAAGACCTACTGCTGAGTATACTATTCCGAGTGATGGTATGGTGGAAGTACCTAAAATAGTCGGTATGTCTTCTAAGGATGCTAAGGCTGCGCTTAATGCGAAGGGACTTGGATATATATCTACAGGTAATGTTACATCTGACCTCTATGCCAGAGGTACTGTCATAACACAGAGTCTTGAAGCGGGTACAAGAGTTAAGCCTAATACTACTGTATATGTAACTATCAGTAATGGTGCTGAAAACTTCTCGCTTGAGAATTATGTAGGCAAGAAGGAAGAGACTGCGAAGAAGCTTCTTGAGGAACTTGGACTTAAGGTTGAGTGCGAATATGAATTCTCCGATACCTATGAATTCGGTGTTGTTACTAAGACTTCTATCAAAGCCGGAACTCTTGTCAATACAGGTGATAATATAGTTCTGTATATAAGCAGAGGAAAAGAAACCAAAGAAACAACAGTTCCGAAGATACTTGGACTTACTATGCAGAAGGCTAACGAACTTCTGTCTCTGAATGCTTTGAAGCCAGGCAATGTAACCTATGCTTACAGCAAGGAATACAAAGAAGGCGAAGTTATGACTCAGAGTGTCAAGGAAGGAAAGATAGTTCCTAGCCTCACTGTTGTTGATTATGTTATAAGCAAGGGTGAAGAGCCTAAGAAAACTGTGATAAAGTATGGTGGAAGCATACCTATCGCTTATATGGAAGATAACATCGCAAAGAAAGTGGCTCAGTATAAGGATGTTGTTAAGACTGAGATCAAGGTTGTTCTTAAGCAGACTGGTTATTCTAATAAGGTCGTTATGACAGACATAGATTATGATAAGTATGCTGAGGATGAGATCAAGTTCTATGGTGTTGATGGCGTGACTAAGGGTCAGATAGTTGTATATGTAAGAGTTACATACAAGGATCCTACAGCATCGACAGAGAAGACAACTGAAGCTGAGAAGACAACAGCTGCAGAGAAGACAACTGCAGCGGAGAAGACAACCGAAGCAACAACTAAGGCTAGTGTAGCAACCAAGACTACTGAGTATATGGAGGTATATTCAGCCAATGTTACACTTGCAAAAACAGAGGTAGAGGTTGAGTAATATATCTATAGTACACGGAAGAATCATAAAGGGTATCGCAGGTTTCTATTATGTGGATTCTGAAGATATCATATACGAATGTAAAGCTAAAGGGCGCTTTAGGAATGAAAAACTAAAGCCCCTTGTTGGCGATTATGTGGATATAGAAGTCCTCGATCCAGAGAAGAAAACAGGTAATATCATATCTATATCAAAGAGAAGTAACGAGCTCATAAGACCAGCGGTATCGAATATAAGTCTTGCGCTTCTTGTATTTGCACTAAAAGACCCGATGCCGAGTCTGAATATGCTTATGCGTTTTTTCATCATGATAAGGAAACAGAATGTGAAGATACGCATAGTATTTACTAAGAAGGATCTGTGTGATGATGATACTATTGAGAATTATCAAAGATTCTTCGATGGGTTTGATACGGATGTTTTCTTAGTGGATAATAAAACAAGAGATGGTATAGAAGCTGTGAAGAATGCTATAAGTGGTGAGACTGTCGTGCTTGCCGGACCATCTGGTGTGGGGAAATCCTCACTGCTTAACAATCTTACCGATATAGATCATATGGAAACCGGTGAGATTAGTGATAAGATCAAAAGAGGTAAGCATACTACAAGATATTCACAGATCATACCTATGGGCGATGATACATATATAGTTGATACGCCTGGATTTACTTCGCTATATCTTCTGGATATGAAGGAAGATGAAGTGAAGGAATACTTTGTTCCTTTTCATGAGTATGAAGGAAAGTGCAGGTTTAATTGTTGTTCACATACTCATGAGCCTGATTGCGCAGTATCACAGGCTGTAGAAAGCGGATATATAAACCGTGATCTGTATGAATGCTATGTTGATCTGTACAGAGAATTGAAAGAAAAGAAAACCTATTGATTTGGAGGTAATATGGCTACAGTAGCTCCGTCGATTCTATCGGCTGATTTTTGTAATGTGCAGAGGGATATAGAAGCGCTTGATGAAGTTGGTATAACTTATCTTCATGTGGATGTTATGGATGGACTCTTTGTTCCGAGTATATCCTTTGGTATGCCTGTTATATCATGTATAAGAAGTATTACGAAGGATGTATTTGATGTGCATCTCATGATAGAAGAGCCTATCCGTTATGTGAAGGAATTCAAGGCTTGCGGTGCTGAGTATCTGACAGTGCACTATGAAGCATGCAAGGAGCTTAAGGCTACTATCGAAGCTATAAGAAAAGAGGGTATGCATCCAGGTCTTGCTATTAATCCTGGCACTGATGTGGATGTAGTAAGAGAGTATCTCCCTTACATAGACCTTCTTCTTATTATGTCTGTTAATCCTGGATTTGGTGGTCAAAAGTATATAGAAGGATCCACAGAGAAACTTAAGAAGGCAGTTTCCTACAGAGATGAATTGAATCCTGATGCTCTTGTTGAAGTTGATGGTGGTGTGAAGCTTGAAAACTTCGAAGAGATCAAGTCTACAGGAGTAGATATCATAGTGGCAGGATCTGCTGTATTTAAGGGAGATATAAAGGAAAATCTAAGAAACTTCCAAAAGAAGCTGTGATAAGCGTGGGGAGATGATAAGTTGAAAATACTGATTGTTGAGGACGATAGAGAAATCAGAGAGCTTCTCGTAACATTTTTGAGCGAGAATGGATATGATGTGGAATATGCAGCTGATGGCATGGATGCTCTTAACAAGGTCCCATCGGATTATTCTCTTGTCCTACTGGATATCATGCTTCCGTATATGAGCGGCGAACAGGTGCTTAAGAAGATAAGAGAGAAATCAGATGTGCCTGTGATAATAATATCGGCGAAGGATATGATACAGACTAAGATAGATGTTATCAGGATGGGTGCTGATGATTATATCACGAAGCCTTTTGACCTAGGAGAAGTACTGGTTCGTATAGAGGCTCTGCTTCGAAGAACTTCTACAAGAGTAGAAGATAGTGATGTGCTTGTTCATAAGAATCTTAAGCTTAACAAGAAGGATTGCAGAGTATTTTTGAATGGCAATCTTCTTAATCTCACTAACAAGGAGTATGCTATACTTGAGCTTCTTCTTTCATACCCTGATAAAATGTTTTCGAAATCCAATCTTTTTGAGTCTGTATGGAATGAGGAATCTGAATTCTACGATGACAATGTGCTCAAGGTTCACATGAGTAATCTAAGAGCAAAGCTTAAGAAGTACGATGAAGAGGAGTACATAGAGACGATATGGGGGATGGGCTATAGACTAGCAAAGTGAAACTTAATAACGCGGGTTGCGAGACTTGATTCTTTTTTTACTGTTTCTTAACCTTTTCTTAACCGGTCGATTGTACAATAAAACCATCGGCCGGTTTTTACGTTATCTCAGTCGGAGAAGACCCCTTCCTCTTAACCAAGTGTAGGTAGGGGTTATAACAAACTTAACTTAAGTCGGGGTCCAATCTCCGACTGAGATAAATGCTCCGCGAGGATGCGCACGGATTCGGAAAGGAAATTTGTCTGCTAACGCAGACCGAATCCGGCGCGCAAGTCTCGCGGTGCGAGACTTGAAATTAGTGAAAGGATGAGATATGGGATACGTAGTTGAAATTAAAGGGCTTACCAAATCTTACAAGAAGAAGAAGGTGGTAGATAACTTCTCTCTCGATATAAAAAAAGGTCATATATACGGACTTATAGGACCTAATGGCGCAGGCAAGACTACCATCATGAGCATGATGGCGGGTTTGACAAAAGAAGATAGTGGAGTGATAAGGTACTTTGAGTCGGATGATCTTGATAGTGGAAGAAGTAGGATGTCGTTCACTCTTGAGATTCCTTATATGGAACTTGGGATGACTGCCAAAGAGAATATGGAGTATATAAGGATACTCCGTGGTATAGCAGATGAAAAAAGGGTTGATGAAATCCTCGAGTTTGTAGGACTTCATGATACAGCTAAAAAGAAGGCGGGGGAGTTTTCTCTTGGAATGAGACAGAGGCTTGGACTTGGTATGATGATTTTGCCAAAGCCTGAGGTGGTTGTCTTAGATGAACCAATTAACGGCCTTGATCCTGAGGGAATAGTGGATATAAGGCTCATGCTTGAAAAGCTTGCTAAGGATGAGGGGATGACTATACTTATATCGAGCCATATATTAAGCGAATTATCAGAGCTCTGTACGGATTTTGTATTCGTGAATCATGGATGTTTGATAGAAGAACTGTCAGCTGAGGAACTTTCGCAGAAGACGGGACGCTTTATCAGAATCAAGACTGACAATATAGACAATACGGCTGCTATACTGGAGAATTCACTTGGCATCCGGAATTATAAGGTAAATCATGAGGGTGAGTTACTTCTATACGAGAGACTTGATGATATTAAGACCGTATCAAAGACTATAACAGATGCAGGGCAGATAATCACACGCTTTAATCCTGAATCGGAAAGTCTTGAAGATTACTATATGAGAATGGTGGGTGAGAGAAGTGAATAAACTAATAAAACTTGAGATATACAGATTCACGCATCTGAAGAAATTCTTTTGTTATGCGATACTTGCATTCGTGTTGCTTATACCGATGGCAATTCTTGGATCTATATCAAATCTTGAAAGTCCGCTTTCTGAGGTTATTCCTACATCAGAGGCTTTGATTCTTATGAGTCTTATGATGCTACCGCCTGTGATGGCAGTGATAACCGGACAACTCTATAATAAGGGCAAGATAGGCTTCTATGAGGTTATGGCGGGTGAGAAGATAAGCCATATAATCCTTAGTAAGTTATTCGTTGGAGGCATATTCTTCGCGATTATGGCTTTTGTATGTGGTACTGCTTTCTATCTGTACATAGGATTTGCCAATGGTTTTGGCGGTATTACACATATCGAAATCAGGTTACTTCTTATCTTTGTTGAGATACTGCATGTAACATGTGTATCGGTGCTTTTGGTGATGTGTTTCAAAAGTATGGGAGCGGCTGGTGTGTTAGCTTATGTAAGATTCATCTTGATCGATTCTGCAGTATTTCCAGCACTTACATGGATTTTTGAAGAGGTGCTGGATTATCCTAAGATTGCTGGTTTCTTTGAACATATGTCTTCGTATAATAGGTTTTCATTTATCGCGGCTAGAGACCTTGACTTAACTTTGGTACTTCACACCTGCATAGGTTTTGTGGTAGAATGTGTATTGTGGTATATACTTGCATATACCAGGATGAAGAACAAATGTTATAGATAAAGGTTAGTATGAAGATTATGATCTTATGTCTGGTCGTGCTTCTAGTGCTTGTGGCATATCTTATCTTTAGGCTACAGGTACAGAAGTCACAAATCAGAGCTTTTACGAGGCAGATTAACGAAATCCGTGAACATGGCCACAATAAGCTGGTGACAGTCGATACATTTGCACCTGATTACGTAGACCTTGCCAATGAACTTAATAAGTATGTTGAGATGGAACAGGAACTTCTTAAGAGAGTAGAAGATGACCGGCAGTCAGTCAAGATGATGGTTGCCGGCATCTCGCATGACTTCAGAACACCTCTTACGGCCGCGACCGGCTATATGCAGATGGTCAGGATGAGCGGGGAACTGTCTGAGAAGAATGAGGAATATCTTGATATCGCGATAGAAAAGACTAAGTATCTTAAGGAGTTATCGGATGAATTCTTCACGCTTTCGCTTGTTGAGAGTGGCAGGAAAGAAGAGGATATCAAGTTAGTGTCGGTTAAGAAAATCTTAGAGGATGTCACGCTTTCTCAATATGAGTGGATCAGTGAGAGAGAACTTGAATTTAAGAGTGAGATAACAGATTCAGTGTGCGAGATGAAAGCATCAGAAGTGGACCTTATGAGGCTTTTTGAGAACCTCTATTCTAATGCTTCTAAGTATACGCTCAAGAGTCTGAAAGTCGTGCTTACTAAGGAAGACGGGCGCATACGATTTAGTATCAGTAATGATATCGATGACTTAGGCTGTCTTACTGATATGGATGCAGATGACCTTCTTAAGCCTTTTTATAGGGCATCAAGTTCTGGAAAGCCCGGAAGCGGACTGGGATTATATATATCAAAGCTTATAGTAGAAAGCTATGGCGGTGAGATACATGCGAAGATAGAAGATGGGGAGTTTGAGATAGATATAGATTTCGCATGATTTTTTCCGTGATTTAATTCTTTGGTGTGTTATACTATATTTATAGGAGGTGACATATGAGAAAATTTATGTCGATGCAAAGATTGATGAAAGAGAGAATGGCGGATTGTATTATCGAGATGGAGCTTGCACCAGCGGAGGTTGTACGCGAGTGCCTTTCTAAAACAGATGAAAGTAATGGAATTATCTTTGAGGACTTGCTTCTTAAGAATGAAGTCCTTAGCGCTAAGGATATTCTTAGGGTTAAGTCTATAGTTACTCAGATAGAATCATATGATGTTAAGAAGATGGAATTCGCACCTGAATTATTGGCGCTTATTCCAAAGGATAAAGCTATTAATAATTGTTGTCTGCCGATGGGCTTTGATGAGAGTTATAAAGATATGCTCTTGGTTGTTGTAGATAATCCTGAGGATGAGATTGTAATCGGTGATATCAGCCTTATGACTGGCTATGAGATACGTCCTTATGTAGGATTAAGGAGAGATATACTGGCTAGGATTGATGAAGTATACGCTGAGTGAGGCAATATATGCATATAAAGAAAAAGAACTGGAAATGCGTAATTAAGCGCATTTTTGGTTCTTTTATAATGGCTAATAGCATAGCAATAACCAAATATGGTGACTATACAGCCCCTTTTGTTATGTATGATGATATATTTCAATCATGTTTTTCGGCTAGCCACAACTAAAAAGAATTCATCGTTGTCAGGCGACGATTCGCGTGGATTTCGTTATCATCGTGTGCGCTAGCGCAAGTCTCGGAACACGTGTTTGTTCCCATAGCAATTGCTTGCAATCAAAGGATAAATTAAAAGCGATAGCGCATACTTGTATGCGCTTATCGCTTTTGCTTTATCCGAGTGGCTGCGAAGCAGTCGCGCCCCACACATCGAGCATATAGATTGCATAGCAATCGATAAAGTGCTAAGCACGAATATGCGAGATGATGTGGGGATTGCAAGCTACCTCTCTACTTTGCTAATAGGCGCGCACGCGATGATAGAAATTAAGCGTGTTGCAAGACAACATTGAATTCGGCTAAACATTGAATCTAAATAATACTACATCTCCATCTTTCATGACATAATCCTTGCCTTCGATTCCTACGAGACCCTTTTCCTTAGCGGCTGCAAGGCTCTTGCAGTCCAAGAGATCCTGGTAGTTAACAACTTCAGCCTTGATGAAGCCTCTTTCGAAATCACTATGGATCTTACCAGCTGCCTGAGGGGCCTTAGTACCTTTAGTTATGGTCCAGGCTCTTGTCTCTGTAGGACCAGCTGTTAAGTAGCTTATGAGTCCGAGAAGAGAGTAGCTTGCTGCTATGAGCTTTTCAAGACCTGACTTCTCAAGTCCTAAGTCTGCTAAGAATTCTTTCTTTTCTTCGTCTGTTAATTCAGCCATCTCCTGCTCAATCTGAGCGCATATTACGAATACTTCGAAGCCTTCGGCCTTGGCATATTCGCGTACCTTCTGAACATATGAGTTAGAAGCTCCATCATCTGCAAGATCATCCTCGCCTACATTGGCAGCGAAGATAACAGGCTTAGCAGTGAGGAGATTGTATGTCTTGAAGAATTCTGCTTCATCATCATCTTCGATTTCTACAGTCTTAGCAAGCTTTCCAGCTTCAAGAGTTGCCTTGATTCTCTCTATGAAAGCGCACTCCTTGGCAGCTCCCTTGTCGTTGTGTGAGAGCTTGACAACCTTTGCATATCTGCGCTCTAATATCTCTAAATCAGAGAATATGAGCTCAAGGTTAATGGTCTCTATATCACGAACAGGATCAACACTTCCGTCTACGTGGATTATGTTAGAATCCTCAAAACATCTTACTACATGAACTATGGCATCTACTTCACGGATGTTAGCCAAGAACTGGTTTCCCAAGCCTTCACCTTTGGATGCACCCTTAACAAGACCTGCGATATCTACAAATTCGATAACAGCTGGTGTTATCTTAGCAGAGTCATAAAGGGCAGCTAATTTATCGAGTCTGTCATCCGGTACGGCAACAACACCTATGTTAGGGTCGATAGTACAGAATGGATAGTTGGCAGATTCGGCTCCTGCTTTTGTAAGGGAATTAAAAAGCGTACTTTTACCTACGTTAGGCAAACCTACGATTCCGAGTTTCATATTAATAACCTCCCAAAGTTTTTTCATCATAACGCGACTATGATATTATATCATAAGGGTTTATTTTTTTCAATGATTAGTATATAATATCTTTTGAAAGGGAGGTTGTGTATGACTAATCAGGATTTGATAAGATTTCCGGGGCTTGGAATAGAGTTGAAGGTCGGTCAGTACCTGGAATTGTTCGGTGTGTTTATAGCTTATTACGGACTGCTGATAGCCGTTGCATTTGTTATTTGCTCGGAATTGGTTTATAGAGATGCGAAGAAAACAGGGCAGAAGGTTGACGATTATAGCGACTTTTTTGTGTTTGCGGTCATCTCCTCGATAATTGGCGCGAGGCTTTATTATGTGATATTCGAGTGGGATTATTATAAGAAAAATGTTTCGGATATCTTTAACCTTCGAAGTGGTGGACTTGCTATCTATGGCGGTATAATCGCTGTTTTGATAACTTTGTATGTATATAGCAAAAAGAAGAAGTTAAGACCGCTTCTTATGATGGATACTGCAATCGTGACTCTGCCGCTTGGACAGGCGATAGGAAGATGGGGTAACTTCTTTAACAGAGAAGCATTTGGCGGTTATTATGCTGGCAGATTCAGGATGGAGATTCCGATTGAAAGAGCGAATGGATTGACTGATGATCTGATAAGCAAGGCAGAGGGGGGCTTTGTAAGCGTTCATCCGACTTTTCTATATGAGTCGGTGTGGAATCTTGTGGGGTTTGCCTTCATGTTCTTCTTTCTAAAGAAGCATAAGAGCTTCGAGGGGGAGATGGTTGCGTGCTATATGTTGTGGTATGGAATCGGGCGCGCTATGATAGAGGGGCTTAGAACAGATCAACTTAAGATTGGCGCAACTGGAATTGCGGTATCACAGGTCTTGTCGGTTTTGATAGCCGTTGCGGGAGCAGTATGGATTGTGGTAGGCCTGAAAAAATCTAAAAATAATGCTTGACAGTATATATGTGCATATGTATAATAAGATTTGCAAATGATTTGCAAATCTTATTTTGCTGTATAAAAAACCTATTGAGTGGAGGATTTTGGTATGAAAAAAGTGCTAAAGTACAGGATGCTTATATGCATGCTTGTTATCTTATGTATGTGTGCTGTGCTTGGAGGATGTGCAAAGAAGAAGAAGGATGGCAAGATTCATGTGGTCTGCACAACATTTCCAGTATATGACTGGGTTAAGAACATAGTAGGTGATTCGAAGGATTATGAGGTGGAGCTTCTTATGGACAATGGAACCGATCTTCACAGCTTTCAGCCTTCTGCTAAGGATATCGTCAAGGTCGGTGAAGCCGACGTGTTCATATACATAGGCGGCGAGTCTGATGAGTGGGTTGGAGATGTTCTTAAACAGGCTGGTAACAAGGATCAGATAGCTATCAATCTCATGGATGTTCTTGGTGACAAGGCGAAGGTGGAGGAGCTTAAGGAAGGCATGCAGGAAGAAGAACATGATCATGATCATGACCACGATCATGACCACGATGAAGAAGAGGAAGAGTATGATGAACATATATGGCTTTCACTTAAGAATTCTAAGTATCTGTGTGAGCAAATAGCTGATGTTCTTAAGAAAAAGGGTGATTCTGAGACTATTGAAAAGAATGTTTCAGCATATGTAGAAAAGCTTGAGAAACTCGACAAAGAGTTCGTCGATATGATTAAGAACTCAAAGAACAATACGGTCGTATTCGGCGACAGATTCCCATTCAGATACTTGGTGGACGATTATGGTTTGGATTATTATGCTGCATTTGCGGGGTGTTCTGCGGATTCGGAAGCCAGCTTTGAAACTGTAGTTTTTCTTGCAAAGAAACTTGAGGAAAAGAAGCTTGGATTTGTGTTTGTTATCGATAAGTCTGATAAAAAGCTTGCTAATGCTATCATAGAATCGTGCGCTGATAAGAACAAAGAAGTTCTTGAAATCGATTCTATGCAGTCTACAAGTGGAAAAGAAATCGACGATGGGGCATCTTATCTTGGGATTATGGAAAAGAATCTGAAGGTCCTTCAAAAAGGACTTAATTAGAGAATTTTTTTGTTATTGCTATGATGTTAGCCAATATGAAAGGCTGTAAAAAAACTATCACGGGGACGATTCGCAAGATTTCGTCATCTTTTTGCAAGTTCGCTGCAAGTGCGGGCGAACTGTTCGAGCCGCGTTAGCGGCGAGTTTTCGCGGAGCACTTGCTGCTAGGCGACTTGCAAAAAGATAGAAATCTTGACGTGTCCTAGTGATAGTTTTTTTACAGCTAATGTGAACTGGCTAAGGAAGGTCTTGTTATGAAGGCTTTCCTTAGCCATTTTTTTACCCTTTTTTCACCTGTTTTTCTATATATTGTGTTCCTGTGAGCGCCTATCACAATATGTTGTAGGAAGGGCTTAACAGAGCCTTTTGAGGCAAAAAAACTTCGATTTTTTTTCGAAAAACCCTTGCAAATTAACGAAAAAAATCGTATTATAGAAATGTACCTGAGTGGGTTTTAATCCCATTTTTTATCGAAAATCAGAGAATGGATTATAAAACATCAACGGATGTTAAATTTGTTTTTAATATAAGTCAGTTTTGGGGTATAGGAAGGAGGAGCCGTGTTCAGAGGTCAGTATCATAACACTCTTGACGCTAAGTTTAGAGTCAATGTACCGCTAAGCTATCGAGAAGAACTCGTAGACAAGATCGGTAATGAATTCGTGATTTCGTATGGCTATGATAAGGCTCTTACTCTTTATAGCCCATCGGCGTGGGATGGTTTTGCTGCAAGGTTATCAGCTATACCTGATAGCGCCGGACCTGAAGCCAGAGCCGCTAAGAGATACTTTCTTAGCAGTGCGGAGAGAGCGGAACTTGATAAGTCGGGCCGTTTTACGGTTCCTGCCTATCAAAGAGAGTTTGCCGGACTTGAAGCAGAGAGTGAGATAGTGTTGTGCGGTGTCGGTGATCATATAGAATTATGGAATGCGAAGAGATTTAAGGCTGCTATGGAAGAGCCTGAAGAGAATATAGATGCTATGATAGCTAAGCTTTCTGAGATGGGATTCTCTTTCTGATGAACTATAGCCAGACAGCCTTTCGGAGGTAAGATGGAATTCAGTCACAAGCCAGTGTTGTTAGATGAGACAATAGAAGGTCTTGATATTAAGAAAGACGGAATATATGTTGATGGCACACTTGGTGGTGCAGGACACTCAAGTGTCATAGCTTCGCATCTTGAGTCGGGGCATCTGTATGGAATCGATCAGGATGAGGATGCTATTCGTGCAGCAACTGACAGACTCGATGGTTTGGGACTTCTGTCTAAGGTGACTATAGTAAGAGATAATTATGTGAACTTTGGACGGGTCCTTGATGATCATGGAGTCGATAAGGTTGACGGAATATTGATAGATATAGGAGTTTCTTCTTATCAGCTTGATACAGCGGACAGAGGTTTTTCTTATAACTATGATGGTCCTCTTGATATGAGGATGGATAAGAGGCGCGATCTTAGCGCATATGAAGTTGTTAATGAATATGATGAGGATAGATTATACAGAATGATAAGGGATTATGGAGAGGATCGCTTTGCACGCAATATCGCTAAGCACATATGCATGAGAAGAGCAGAAAAACCGATAGCCACCACATTTGAACTTAGTGAAGTGATTAAGGAGGCTATTCCAGCTAAGATAAGATTCAAGGGATCTCATCCGGCAAAGCAGACTTTTCAGGCTATAAGGATAGAAGTGAATGGTGAACTTGATGTTCTCAGTGATTCTATCGAGGGTATGATAAAGCGACTTAAGGTTGGTGGAAGACTTTGTGTTATTACTTTTCACAGTCTTGAGGACAGGATCGTGAAGCAGGCTTTTAAGAAAGCTGCAAATCCGTGTACTTGTCCGCCGAGATTACCGGTGTGTGTGTGTGGAGCCGTTTCGTTAGGGTTCGAGGTTAACAGAAAGCCTATAGTAGCAAGTGAAGAGGAGCTTGCAAAGAATCCAAGATCGAAAAGCGCGAAGTTAAGGGTTTTTGAGAGAGTTTAAGAAACAAGGAGAAGAGAAGGTATGGCAGCAAGAAGTTATTATTACACAGAAGGCAATACTGTAAGAAGAGCAAGCGCTCTTCCTGATATAGAGAGAAGAAGAGAAGAGAAGAAAGAAAAGGTTGTTGTGAAGGATGTGCTGGTATTTCCTGCCGTGGGAATCAGCAATCTTATAATCCTTACAATCGCAGCAGTTCTTATCGTTACTTTGAGTGTTTCACTTATAAAGCTTAAGGAGACTAACGCTTCTAACAGAGAGAATATACATAGCTTATCAGCAAGAATAGATAAGCTTGCTCTTGATAATGATGCTGAAGAGAACAAGGTTCTCAGTTCTATCGATTACAATGCTATATATGATAAGGCAATCGGATATGGCATGGTTAAGGTTAGCAACGATCAGGTTAAGGAATATAAAAGAGGTACACTTGAGTATGTTAAGCAGTATAAGGAAGTACCTGAAGTAAAGTAACGAGGTCGATATGGCTGTTAAGCGTAAAGGAAAAAAGAAGAAAAAGATTAATTACAAGTCTGTTGGCGCGGGCTATGTACTTAGAACTAAAATTGCATACATATTGATAGCCATAGCATTTTTAACGCTCAGTATCAAGACTCTTATGATCACCCTGAATAAGGGTGATGAGTACTCTAAGGCAGTTTTAAGAACTCAGTCAAAGAGGATGGAAACCGTCAGTGCCACAAGAGGTCAGATATGGGATAGAAATGGTATGGTTCTTGCCTATAATACCAAGCTTTACAATATCATCCTTGATCCTTCGGTTATGGTTAAGAAGGGCACTTCGGTTATAGATTCAAAGAAGCTTGATGCGCTTTGCCAGCTTCTTCGCGAGACTATGCCAGATATAGTTGATGTTGAAGAAGTGCGAGAGTACATGATATCCAATCCTTCAAGTAAGTTCTACAGATATAAGAAGGATCTTAAGGAAGATCAGATACTTGCTTATGCACAGGCTATTAAGGATAGAAGTGATATTCCTCTTAAGGCTGTGTGGTTTGAGGATACTTTTAGAAGAGAATATCCTTTCGGTACATTTGCCTGTGATGTTATAGGAAGCGCTAAGTTTGACGGTGGTGGCGAGTTGGGAATCGAATTGTACTATAACGATCTTCTTACTGGAACCGATGGCGTTGAATATCAGTACGTAGATGGTGATAACGGTACAAGTATTAAGAAGGTTGAAGCTGTAAACGGCAACAACCTCGCGCTTACTATCGATTACTTCATACAGAGCACGGCTGAAAAGTATGTTCGTGAATATAACGAAGAGTATGGCTCTAAGGCTACTGGTGTTATAGTTCAGAATCCTAAGACTGGTGAGATATATGCCATGGTCGATTATCCGAACTTTGATCTTAATAACATAAGAGATCTTTCTGCTGTAGCAACTCCTGAAGAGATTGCTGTTATGACAGATAAGGATAAGGAAGAAGCGCTTAGTGCTCGTTGGAAGAACTTCTGTATAAGCACTGTATATGAGCCGGGTTCTGTTATTAAGCCTTTTACGGTTGCGACAGGTCTTGATGAGAAAGTGCTTAATACTAATATGAAATTTGTATGTGATGGTTATGAACCTGTAGGTGGTTTCAATATTCACTGCGACAGAACATGGGGCCATGGTGAGGAAACTCTTGAAGAGACCATCATGAATTCCTGCAATGATGCTCTCATGCAGATAGCTGCCATAGAGGGTAAAGAGATGTTAAGCTCATATCAGACTCTGTTTGGTTTTGGCCAGAAGACTGGTATAGATGCCATAGGTGAAGAGCTTGGACTTATAATCCCTCTTGAAAAGATGCAGGATGTCGATTTGGCAACAAACTCTTTCGGACAGAGTATGAATACAACGATGATTCAGGTTTCGACCGGTTTCTGTTCCTTAATCAACGGCGGATATTATTATCAGCCATACCTCCTTAAAAGTGTCTTCAATCATAGGGGTGAGCTTATTAAGGAAGCTAGTCCGACACTCCTTAGAAGAACTATCACACAGGAAACTTCGGATACTCTTCGTGAGTTTTTGTATCATACTGTAGAGGGTGGTACTGCAGGACTTGCGAAGGTAGAAGGCTATACTGTGGGAGGAAAAACAGGTACTGCCGAGAAGATACCAAGAGGAGAGAACAGATTCGTTCTTTCTTTCATCGGTTTCGCGCCGATCGAAGATCCTCAGGTTGTCGTATATGTGGTGGTTGATGAGCCGGGTGACCCTGCTAATGATCATTCGCCGTCTGCAAAGGAGATATCAAGTAAGATTATGACAGATATCCTTCCTTATCTGAATGTTAAGAAAAATGAGGTTGCTACAGATGATTGAATTAAAAGATAAGAAAATAGTAGTTGTCGGTACAGGCATAAGCGGTGTGGCTGCAACAAAGCTTCTTGCGCCTATAGCAAAAGAGGTGTATCTGTATGATGACAATCAGCCAGATGATGCTAAACTTAAGGCAAGATTTGGCGGTGATTATCCTTCTAACATGAAGTTGTGTGTGAAGGAATATCCACAAGGCTGTGATGTAGCTGTTATTAGTCCAGGTGTATCTATATACAGTGATATAGTGAAGAGATTTGAGGCTGATAATATGCCTGTCATAGGCGAGATAGAACTTGCCTATATGTTTGAAAAGGGAACTGTTATGGCTATAACAGGTACGAACGGCAAGACTACAACAACTTCTTTGGTTGGCGCAATCATGAAGGCTTACAACGAGAAGACATATGTGGTTGGCAACATAGGTTTCCCTTATACAGCAGAGGTTATGAAGACATCATCTGACAGCGTTACAGTAGCTGAGATAAGCAGTTTTCAGTTAGAGACTGTCAAGACATTTGCACCAAAGGTCAGTGCTATACTTAATATCACACCTGATCACATAGACAGACACAAGTCTATGGAGAATTATGTTCAGGCAAAGAAGGATGTTGCGAAGTTCCAGACTTCCGATGATTATTGTGTTCTGAACGCTGACGATGAGTGGCTTTGCGATTTTAAGCCGGCTGCCAAGGTGGTATACTTCAGTTCATCGAAGAAGGTTACGGTCGGCGCTTATCTTGATGGTGATATGATCATGTACAACGATGGCAAAGAGGTTCGTAAGCTCATGAATGTTCACGATATGAATCTCATCGGTAAGCATAATTATGAAAATGTTATGGCAGCTGTTGCTATGTGCGTATGTATGGGTGTTCCTTACGACATCATCATAGATACGGTGAAGACTTTCAAGGCAGTTGAGCACAGGATTGAGTATGTTGAGGAAATAGATGGTGTCATCTATTACAACGATTCTAAGGGGACGAATCCGGATGCGTCTATTAAGGCGATAGAAGCGATGGAGAGACCTACGATACTCATAGCTGGTGGCTATGACAAGCATGTTCCTTTTGATTCATTTATAGATTCTTTTGGAGATAAGGTTAAAAAACTTGTTCTTATCGGTGAAACCAAGGAAGAAATCAAAAAACTTGCTATTCAAAAAGGGTTTACAAATATCACTGAATGTGATACCTTTGAAGAGGCGATAGAAGTATGTCATGACAGTGCATCATCTGGTGATGCGGTGCTTCTTTCACCTGCATGTGCGAGCTGGGATATGTTTGAGGGATATGAGCAGCGAGGACGCATATTCAAAGAAAAAGTCAGAGGTTATAAAGGGTAAGATAAGATGGAGAAGGAGCAAAAAAGCAGAAAGAAGAATAAAGTAAAAACCATCATAAACAAGGTGTACAGCGGTTTTGACTTTACCCTGCTTATTTGTGTGCTCTGCCTTATGACCTTTGGTATCATAGTCATCTATACAGCCACTTCCCAGAAGTATGGTATGGTCTATCTTAAATCACAGGTGTTCTACAGCGCGATAGCGCTTTTGGGGCTTATCTTTTTTCTTGTGGTTGATTATCATGTATGGTACAGATTTGGCAAGCTGTATTACTGGGCAGCGATAGTATCTATCTTCCTTGTTAAGGTAATACCTGCTAATGTTAAGAATGGTGCGCTTCGTTCCATCAAGATCGGACCTGTTACCATATCTGTTGTAGAGCTTGCCAAGACATTTATGATCATGTTCTTTGCATATTATATGTGCAATTGCTACAGGAAGATAAAAGAAGGCTATCAGAATGAGATATTTGTAGTTGTTTTGTCGGCGATAGTTTCTGCTCTTGTATATAAGATCAACAATAACTTAAGTACGGCACTTATCATATCTGGAATAGGAGTCAGTATGCTTTTTGTCCTTAAGAAGCATGTGAAGCTTTTTTTGGTATGTATGGTCATAGGTGTTGCGGGCTATATCTTTGCTGGAAAGTATTCTCTGAAGCTTGGAGAAGAGGCTAAGAGAGCTGATTATATCAATGCTGAACAGGGCAACGAAAAGAGCGAAGGAAGCTTTCGTAACGAAAGACTTCTTGCCTGGAAGAATCTTGATATGGTAAGTGAAGACAAGGGTTATCAGACTATTCATGCTCTGTATGCTATCGGTTCTGGTGGATTTATAGGTAGGGGTCTTGGTAACGGAAGCGAGAAGACCATAGTTCCGGAAGCGCAAAATGATATGGCTTATGCTATTGTTTGCGAAGAATTCGGATACTGGGGAAGTCTTTTTCTGCTGATCGCATACATGATGCTTATCTGGAGAATCTTCTGGGTTGCGCAGAATGCACCTGATCTGTATGGCTCACTTATATGTACGGCTGTTGCCATGCACCTAAGCATACAGGTGTTCTTACATATGGCTGTCAACGTCAACTTTATCCCGAATACTGGTGTTACACTCCCTTTTATCAGTTCGGGTGGTTCGGCACTTATATTTACTCTGGCCGAGATTGGTCTGGTGCTTGGAGTTTCCAGCAAGATCAGATTAGAGGATGACTGATATGGATAATAACAGATTGCCTCACGCTTCGGATTATGAATACAAAAAGGGAGTAAAGCAAAGTAACTTAAGGCAGAATTATAGTGGTAATTATAATTATAGCTATAATGATTACAAGCAGGGCGAAGAGCCGCCTATGAAGTCTGCGAGATCTGCAAAACAGGTTAAGAAAAGGCCGAGTCAGGGCGCGGCTCAAAGAGAGCGAGAGAGAAGAAAAGCTGCTGAGCGCGCTGCTCGTGAAAAGGAAGCCAGGAAGGAAAAACAGAAGCGGGATAGACTTCTGCAGAAGGAAAAAGAGCGAAAGCTCAGAATCAAGAAAAGAAAGAAAAGGGTCAGAAAAGCTAAGCGGCTTTTCAGAGCATTTGTCATTCTTCTTCGAAATATACTCATAGTTATGAGTATATTGGCTGCGATTGCCGGAACTTTGTATCTTATATACGATAAGGTCTTCACTATTAAGGAGATCAAGTATTCTGGCAATAAGTGGGTCAGCGATGAAACGATGACGAGCTATATATTCAAAGGTCAGAGCAAACCGAATCTTATAAGATTCTATCTGTCAGATAAGTTTAAGGACAAGAAGTCCATACCTTATGTGGAGACTTATGAGGTACACTGTGATTGGCCGAATAAGCTTGTTATCAATGTATATGAGAAGGAAGTCGTAGGCTGTATAAGAAAAGATAATCTATACTATTATATAGACAAGGACGGAATTCTTCTGGATGTTACTAATACGAAAAAAGAAGATGTCATGATCATACAGGGTGTGAGTGTCACTGATTATGAGATTAACAAGAGTATGGGAGCAACAGAAAGCATATTGAAGGATATATTTGAGATTAAGAAACAGCTTGACAAATATAATCTTTCCTTTGAGGAAGTGAACTTCGATTATAAGAGTGAGTATGTACTTAGAAAAGGCGGTTTGTATATATCGCTTGGAAAGGGAGAATACCTGGTTGAAAAGTTATTCGAACTTTCACAGGTTTATTACGAACTACCGGGAACTGGAACGCTGCATCTGGAAAATTGCAGCGGACAAAAGAAGAATCTGTATTTTACAGCTGACTGAAAAAAATGCTTGATTTTTTCTGGAAAGTTTTGTAGAATGTAAGTTGAATTATATTGATTGGAGGATAAAACCTTGATAGAGATTCCTAATAATATTGATGATTTTAGCTCAGCTAAGATGGTAGTTGTCGGCGTAGGTGGTGCCGGTAATAATGCTATAAACCGTATGGTAGACGAGGGTGTGACAGGCGTGGAGTTCGTTGCTGTTAATACTGATAGACAGGCCCTTCAGTTTACAAAAGCAAGTAAGGTTATTCAGATAGGCGAGAAGATTACTAAGGGACTTGGCGCTGGCGCTAAGCCTGAGGTAGGTGAGAAAGCCGCAGAAGAAAGTATAGAAGAGATCACAGAGGCAATCAAGGGTGCGGATATGGTATTCGTTACCTGCGGTATGGGTGGTGGTACTGGTACCGGTGCAGCACCTGTAGTTGCTAAGGCAGCTAAGGATATGGGTATCCTTACTATCGGTGTTGTTACTAAGCCTTTTGGTTTTGAAGCAAAGAGAAGAATGCAGAACGCTCTTGCAGGTATCGAAAGACTTAAGGAGAATGTTGATGCAGTCATCATCATTCCTAACGATAAGCTTCTTACTATCATAGATAGAAGAGCAACTATGCCAGAAGCTTTCAAGAAGGCTGATGAGGTTCTTCAGAATGGTGTAAGAGGTATAGCTGATCTTGTTAATGATGCAGGTATGATCAACGTAGACTTTGCCGATGTTCGTACTATTATGCTTGATAAGGGCGTTGCTCATATGGGTATCGGTTCTGGTACTGGAGAGACTAAGTGTATCGACGCAGTTAAGGAAGCTATAGGAAGTCCGCTTCTTGAAACAGATATCGCAGGTGCTACAGATGTTCTTATGTACTTCAGTGGTGATATATCACTTGCTGATGTTGATGAGGCAGCTAATTATGTTAAGGATCTTGCATCTGATGATGCCAATGTTGTATTCGGATGTAAGTACGATGATTCAACACCTGATTATGTAGTTATAACAGTTATCGCTACGGGTATCAGTGATGCAGCTGAGGCACCAGAGGCTAAGGCCCCAGCACAGAATGTTAATGCTCAGCCTGCACAGATGTATGCTCAGCAGTCACAGGTTCAGCAGCCTATGTCAGATCCTAGATTTCAGCAGCAGTATCAGCAGTATCAGGCACAGTTCCATGTTCCTGCTGCGAATACAGTACCTGTTAATCCTCAGGTTGCAACACCTCAGGTTCAGACATATCAGACAAGACAGCCTCAGGTTCAGCCACAGACAAGCAGAACAGGCAGTGAGTCAGGCAAACCAAAGTTACCTGAATTTTTATCTAAGAGAAAATAATCATTTTGGGGCGCTTCACAAATTAACGTGTGAAGTGCCTTTTTTAGAGAATGGGAGGCTAAGATCATGAAGTGTCCTTATTGTGGCAGTGAAGACTCGAAGGTTCTTGATAGCAGACCTTTTGAGGATTCTATCAAGAGAAGAAGAGAATGCAATACATGTTTTAAGCGTTTCAATACATTTGAGAAGGTTGAGAGTGTGCCTTTTATGATCATCAAGAAAGACGGTACCCGCGAGACCTACAGTAGAGAAAAGTTAGAGTCTGGCATAGTCAGATCATGTCATAAGAGACCTGTTTCGGCTGAAGAGATCAAGGAAATCTTAGATGATATCGAGAATAAGATATTCTCTCTAGATAAGAGGGAAGTATCCTCTACATATATAGGCGAGAATGTTATGGAAGCACTTAAGAACTTAGATCAGGTTGCTTATGTCAGATTCGCCTCTGTATACAGAGATTTTAAGGATGCCAATACCTTCCTTGAAGAGATGAAGATACTTGCGGAGAGTAAAGATGTTTGAGATGTTTTATCCTGATCTTATGATCAGGGATACCTACAAGATAGATTATGAAGGGTTTTATGAACTGGGCTTTAGAAGTATTATCTTTGATATAGATAATACTTTAGTTCATCATGGGGCGCCTGCTAACGATAAGTGCATAAAGCTCATGAAGAGACTTAAGAATATCGGTTTTGATGTTCTTGTTCTGTCTAATAACAAAGAACCGCGTGTCAGAACATTTGCAGAAGCCTGTGGTATAAGATATATATATAAGGCCGGAAAGCCGTCTAAGAAGGGCTATAAAAGGGCTATGGAGCTTCTTGGAACTGACACTGATAACACGCTTTTTATAGGTGATCAGATATTTACTGATGTGTGGGGCGCTAAGAGGTGCAACATATTCTCAATACTCGTGACACCTATACATCGCAAGGAAGAGATTCAGATCGTTCTTAAGCGCAGACTTGAGTGGTTTATTATCAGAGAATACAAGAAAAAGAGGGGAATATCGGATGGATATATCAGGAAAAACTAAGATATGTGGTCTCATAGGTAACCCTGTTGAGCACTCGTTTTCGCCATTCATACACAATACTATGTCTGAGAAGCTTGGGATAGATATGGTGTATGGAACTTTTTGTGTTAAGGACGATTTAGAGGCCGCGGTTAAGGGCGGATATGAACTTGGCATACAGGGATTTAATGTAACTGTCCCTCATAAGCAGAACGTGATAAATGCTTTGGCTAAGGTAGACGATATAGCAGGTATGATAGGTGCTGTCAACACTCTTGTGAGAGTTGATGGCGGATATAAGGGCTATAACACTGATATAATAGGCTTTGTAAGAGAGCTTGATGATGCTGGTATAGATATATGCGCCAATACTTTTTTCATAATAGGCGCAGGCGGTGCTGCAAGAGCTATTGCATATATACTTGCTTATTCTAAGGCGAAGGATATATATATGTATAACAGGACTAAGGAAAAAGCACTTGATATACAGGAACACATATATTCGAATCTTGGTGTTAAGATACATGTGGTTGATACACCTTATGTTGAAGGATTGACAGATTATGTAGCTGTACAGACAACAAGTGTTGGATTAAGCCCGAAGGTTGATGAGATGCCGGTTACGGATGAGAGATTCTACGATGCTGCAAAGTGCGGAGTGGATATCATATATAATCCTTTTGAGACAGCCTTCATGAAGCAGTTCGCTAAGCAAGGAAAGCCTTCTTATAATGGTCTTGCTATGCTTCTTTATCAGGCAGTAGCTGCTTATGAACTGTGGAATGGTTGCGAGGTTGACAGCGTGGTCGTTAAGGAAACCTATGATTTGTTAAGAAAGAAGCTTGGATTATGAGAAAGAGAAGTTATGTGCTTATAGGCTTCATGGGAAGCGGTAAGACAACAGTTGGTGAAGAGTTAGCCAAAGAACTTGGCGTAGAATTCATAGACACTGACGCATATATAGTTGAGAATCAGGGGCGCTCGATCAACGAGATATTTGAGAATAATGGCGAAGGATATTTTCGTGATCTCGAGTCTGAGGCAGTTAAAAAACTATCGCAGAGCTTTAAGCCGATGGTGCTTTCCGTGGGCGGTGGCCTTGTTATGAGAGATATTAATGTGGGATATCTTAAGGCTATCGGTCAGATAGTATACTTAAGAGCGTCTGTTGATACTTTGTGCGTAAGACTTGAAGGTGATGATTCAAGACCGCTTCTTAAGGGAGCTGATCTTAGGAAGAGGATAGAGGAACTCATGAACGTTCGAAAAGAACGCTATGAGGAAGTGGCTGATATAGTTATAGATACAGACGATAAAAAAGTACTTGAAATTGTTCATGATATAGGTTATAATTAGTTGAGATTTTTTAGGAGGTACCGAGATGGTAAGTGCAGGTGATTTTAAGAACGGTTTGACTATTGAGTTGGATGGACAGGTATATCAGATTAAGGAATTCCAGCATGTAAAGCCTGGTAAGGGTGCTGCTTTCGTTAGAACAACACTTAAGGACATCAAGAACGGTGGTGTTATCGAGAGAACTTTCAGACCAACTGAGAAGATGCCACAGGCTCATATAGAGAAGGCTGAATATCAGTATCTTTACAGAGAAGGCGATATGTACAACTTCATGGATACAACTACATATGAGCAGATCTCTCTTAATGCTGATATAGTTGGAGATTCACTTGATTTTGTAAAAGAGAATGAGATGGTTAAACTTTCTTCTCATGCGGGAAGCGTATTCTCTATCGAACCACCTGATTTTGTTGAACTTCAGATCATCGAGTCTGAGCCGGGTGTGAAGGGTAACACAGCAACAGGTGCTACTAAGCCGGCTATAGTTGAGACAGGAGCAAAGGTTATGGTTCCGCTTTTCATCGAGCAGGGTGAGAAGATTAAGATTGATACTCGTTCAGGCGAATATTTATCAAGAGCATAATTTGACGGGGCTGTGTTTTACAGCCCCTTTTTTTATCTCAGTAACAGTAAGGAGGAGTTGTATGGCCAATATTATAGCACTGATATGGGATTTTGACAGAACGCTTATAGATGGGTATATGCAGGATCCGATGTTTGAGGAATACGGGGTTGATAAAAAGCAG
>JAEEGL012989947.1_pt1 | contig 43633 bp, 29 predicted proteins | sample 9134231 | NCBI WGS metagenome assembly JAEEGL01 (sample SAMN16246548, study PRJNA631951) | gut metagenome | biome: gut microbiome; feature: rumen; material: fiber-attached | host: Bos | place: Iran: Karaj | collected 2018-10
ATACCAAATGCAAATCCTTGAATTTCCTTAGGATCATATCCACACATTCTAAGTACGTTATCATTAACCATACCAGCACCTAAAACCTCAATCCAGCCAGTATGCTTACATGTGTTACAACCCTTACCACCACATAATCCACATGATACATCAACCTCAACTGATGGCTCAGTGAATGGGAAGAATGAAGGACGAAGTCTAATATTTCTATCCTCGCCTAGCATCTTTCTAAACATTTCAAGTAAAGCACCCTTTAGATCACCTAAAGTAATATCCTTACCTAAAACTAAGCCCTCACATTGCATAAATTGATGTGAATGTGTTGCATCATCAGCATCTCTTCTATAAACCTTACCAGGACAAATAATCTTAATAGGCTCACCCTTTTCAGCAAGCATAGTTCTAACCTGAACTGGAGAAGTTTGACTTCTTAATAATAATTCAGGATTAATATAGAATGTATCTTGCATATCTCTTGCAGGATGTCCCTTAGGTAAATTTAATTTTTCGAAGCAATATTCATCAGTTTCAATTTCAGGACCCTCAGCTACCTTATAGCCCATACCAACGAATAAATCCTCTAAATCCATAATTGTTTGATTTAATGGATGAATTCCACCAACAGGTAATTTATAGCCTGGAAGTGTAACATCGATTGTTTCACTTTCTTGCTTCTTATTAACAATCTGATCCTCTATTGCCTTCTTCTTTGCTTCAAATTTTTCTTCTAATAATTGTCTAATTTTAGAAGACTTCATACCTACTTCCTTTTTAGCCTCAATAGATAAATCCTTCATTGAAGCTGAAATAGAAGCTAAAATACTTTTCTTTCCTAAATAATTAGCCTTCTTTTGCTGAAGCTCATTTAAATCATTAACTGATTCTAGCTCACTATCAACACCAGATGCTAGCTTATCTAATTCTTCTAATTGATTCATAACTTTTCCTCCCTATAAAATAAAAAATCCTTAAAGCATATGCTCTAAGGACGAAATAACCGTGGTACCACCTTAATTCTGTATTAAATAATTAATACAGCACTCATTAATCTTTTAACGCAAGAAATACGGATATGATTAATATCAGCTCCTTGGGTGAATTCATAGATTATTTATTAGGAATATTTCACCATATAATTCCCTCTCTAAAATAAATTAATTCTACTACGGTCCAAATCATAACTTATTAAAAACAACCTTATTATAAAACAATTTATTATCTTTTACAAGAAATAGTTTCATCTACATAACAAAGTCTATTCTTTAATATTATTAAATAAGTCATCTAATTCTAAATATTTGATTCCTTCAATTTTTTCTTCTACTCCATTAGAGGCAACAAATCCTATTTCTGTAACATTTATGCCTTTAATTTTTTCTATGCTTGTTATTTCTTTTCTTTGTAAAAATGCCGAAATTGGTTTATCGTAATACTTAACCTCAAAAACAACATATGAAGAATCGCTCTTTTTAAGAACACAATCAAATTCAGAATCACACGAAAAATATGAACCAATATTTATGATATCTTTATATTTTCCATTCTTGATAGAAATTGCAAAATAATCTCTTACAATTCTTTCGAATCTTCTTGAAATAAACTCATTTAATGATTTTTCTACATACTCAGAATAGAATCTATCTTTCCCGTATAAACTCAAAATACTTTCTTTTCCATAAACATAAGTATAATAGAATTTCAATAAATTATCTTTTATTTCATATTGGCATTTTTTGTTATTATTCTCCATATTGATTGGATATACTCTTTCAATCAAATCTAATTCAACTAATTTCTTTAGTTTTTTATCTAATAAGCCACTAGTTTCAATTTTGCTTCTATTAAATATATCGCTATAGTTTTTTGTTCCATTTTTTATAATACTAAGAATGGTATTTAAATCTGAATCTTTATTAAATTCGCTTATAACATTTATTGTAATATGATTTCTAACTTTAGAATTTTCATCCAATAATAAATCTTTAATATTATCTTCTAAACTGTTATCTTTACTAAGCATATTTAAAACATTGGGTGACCCTCCAAAAATAGAATAGATTTCAATCAATTTCTTGTTATCTAGATTTGGAAAAAAATATTTCAAATCATAATAGCTAAATTCTTTCAAATGTAAAATATAGCTAAATCTATCATATAGTGGAGAATTATAATCAATTAATCCCTTCATAATTGAAATAGATGAGCCACATAATACAAGTGAATTATTTTCTAAATACTCATCTATTATCTTTTGAAACGAAGAATCAATCCTTAAAGCTTCTTGTTGGCTTCCTTGCTTTTTAGAAGTTATATAATACTCCTTTAAATATGAGTATTCATCAATAATAAATGTATAATTGGAATAATTTTTATTTAAGTAATTAAAAATTGAAAGAAAATCATTAAACACTAAGTTTGGAAAAGAAATCTTTTCTTTTAACAGCTCAATAAAATATGAAACATTTTGACTTTCAGAAGCTTTGATGCACTCATAATAAACATAATTTCTATCATTTCTTTTCATTACTTCTTTTATTAATGTAGTTTTACCTACTCTTCTTAGTCCAAAAACCAAAATAGATTTATTATTATCTATATATTTACTTAAGTCATTTATTTCCTTTTTTCTTCCAACGAACATACAAATCACCTACTGAACTTATTTTCACTGAACTTATTTTCAGTTCAATTATAATATTAAACCATCAAATAGTCAATAAATTTAAAAATTGCCTTTTCATTCTCCTAAAATCATATTCAATTTAAAATAAAATTTCGGTCATAATTTTCAAATACTAAATAAAAGACCTAGCAAAAACTAGATCTTATAAATCTTACTCTTTTCAATTACACCAATTGGCTGAGTAAATTCCTTTTCATTTGTATTATTTAATTCTTCTTCCATAACACGGAATTTAGAATCAATTGAATCAATATACCATAATAGCATAGCCTCCGCTACCATAGGCTTTTTAGCTGCCCCAAATTGAGGAACTCCATGGTGAGATATTAGCATATGAGTTAATACTAATGCCTCCTCAGTATCATCATATCCTAGCTCTCTAGCTGCCATCTTTACCTCAATAGCACCCATTACTAAATGTCCTACTAATTGACCCTCAGTTGAATATTGAGGATTAATAGGCTCTGTTAATTCATTTACCTTAGTAATATCATGTAAAATAATTCCAGCATATACATAATCACTATTTAAATAGCTATATGTATTTAAGAATCCATCTGCTAGATGTAGCATACCTATAACATGATGAGTTAATCCACCTATATAATTATGATGCATCTTAGTTGCGGCAGGATAAATATAAAAATCATCATGGAATTTATCTAATAAATATTCAACAATATCCTTTAGGATTTTATTAGATATTTTATTTACATATTTATTGATTTCATCCTCTGCCTCTTTAATAGAAAATGGAGCTGATTTATAAAAGCTATGTAAGGCATCAGCCTTAGCCTCATATTCAAAATCTCTAACATTTTTAAATGATTCGATATTATATCTTATTCTTCCATCTCTATTATCTAATGTGCATTCAAATTCAAAAACATCAGTAACCTTGAATTTATCAGCATAAATATTTGATATTTTTAAATTAAATACTTCCTTATTCTTATCCTCTACTGTTAAATTAATTAATCCATCTGATGAATTAATTCCACTAATCTTCCCAATAACCTTCATTTTTATTTATCCTTTCTAAGGATATAAACACCAGGATTTTTAAAGCTATATTTATTAACCTTTAAATCACATCTGCTATAACCATCAAATATAAGAGTGACATCTCCAAGCTCTAATGTCTCGTCTCTATAATCATTCTTTATTATAACAAATAAGTCATATTTGTCATCACTAAATAGAAAACTTGTTCTATGCTCAGTGCTTAAGCCCATCAAGGTATGAATTTGATTTGATATTTTCTTAGGTGTATTTAATCTAAATACAGGATATTCCTTTCTGATAGAAATTAAATCCCTAACCATATTTACACCCTGAATATATTTATCTCTTCTAGTATAAGAGAATTTATTAATTAAACCTCTAGATTTATATGAGTTTTCAACACCCTGCTTAGTTCTATAGAATTCCTCTCCCGCATGAATAAAAGGAATACCCTCTGATACAAGAACAATACCTAACGCTACTCTAGCAGCATCTAAAACCTGGTATTCTTCTATCATTAGGCTTGTTACACCATAATCAAAGAATGTGTAATTATCATGACATTCAACATAATTAACTGTTTGAGTTGGTGATTGGAAGCAATAGAATTCCTGGCATGAGCCTTTAATTAAATTCTCTAAATCATATGATGAATTTTCTGAATTAAAGGCATAGCCTGGAGTCTTATTCCACTGGCTTCCTCTAATAGAATCTCTAAATTTATCATTAAAGAAGGCGTAGCCTGGAAGCTTTTTATTATTTCTAATAGTAGGTCTTAAATCCTCCTGTAAAGGATTAAGCATATTCCATCCCTCACCATAAAGCATAATTGTATCATCAATCTTCTTTAGATTATCCTCAGCTAGCTTTAATGTATCAACATCTAATAATCCCATTAAATCAAATCTAAAGCCTGATACATTAAATACAGAAGTAAAATATACTAATACATCATTAACTAATCTTCTAATCATTCTTTTTTCTGTAGCTAGCACATTACCACAACCAGAGGCATTAGATTTCATTCCACCTAAATCAACTCTAAAATCATAGCCTGGATTTAATTTACCTAAAGCTAAATATTTTGTTTCATAAATATGATTAAATACAACATCCATATTTACTCTAATACCTTCTTTATGGAAGGCATCAATTAGCATTAATAGCTCATTGATTCTAGAATATGGATCATCTGGCTTTTCAGAATACCATCCAGATGGCACAAAATATTGAACAGGGTTATATCCCCAGTTATATTTTACAGTCTTTTCGATATCATCTACACCCTCAAAATCGAATGTAGGTAATAGCTGAACATGAGTAACACCTAATGATTTAATATATTCTATACCAGTTGGGCCACCCTTAGTTGGATTATTTTCAAGCATGCCTAAATAGCAGCCCTTTTTAGGACCATCTAAATCCTGAGTGAAATCCTTAATGTTAACCTCATATATAATCGCATCAGTATAATTACCAGAAAATTCTGGTTTTTTATATTTCATTTTATAGAATTTTTTCTTATCTACTACATAATTAAATTTAGCATTAGCACTACTTGATAATGCATATGGATCTAATACATCATCAAATTCCTCAAAAATTCTAATATGATAAATATATCCATATCCTTCTATATCGCCCTTATGAACATATTCCCATACATTATCCTTAGTATATTTTAAGGATACAGTCTCCTTAAAATCATCCTTAAATATTGTTATTTTTACCTCTTTAGCAACAGGTGTCCACATTCTAAATATAGTTTTAGTCTTAGAATAAATAGCACCAAGCTCACCACTATAAGCAAACTTTTCATCGAATCTAGGGTCTCTTACAATAGCTCCACTTCTAAGTAGGCCCTTATTACCACTTTCATCCTTAATATAATATTCCTTATGAAGTGATATTTCATCTGGTAGCATTTTAACTAAATATTTATTAAAATTATGCTCCATATAATAATCTATTTTTTCTAATTTAATTTTTTTATTTTTAGAAACTAAATAGAAATCCTTAGCTTCATTATCAATATCCTTATCTACTAAAATAGTAATAATATCATATGAATCAATATAAGCCTTTATTTTTTCTATATGATTTCCCTTTAAATAGGCAATAATCGCATTCTTATCATTTTCAACCTCGTTTTTAAGCACAGCACGAGTTGCCTTTTCAAGCATTACACCTATTTCCTTATTATCAAATATACCCTTTAAATCATCACCTGTAATAGCGAATATATTATTATTTAATGGTGATTTATTAATTCTTTCATTTATTTCTCTAACATTATATCCTAAATTTAAAAATACATTTTCTAATCTTAAATATGCATATCTATATTTATATAAATAATAATCATCAAAATCACTATCTAATATAATTTTAGCTTCCTTAGCTACTCTTTTTTCAGCTGATTTAGTTATACTTAAAAATCTATTATATTTTAAATAATAATAGAATACTAAATCCTCTTCTCTATATTCTCTTTTTACACATTCAAGTAATCTTTTATATTCTGGAATTGATGAAAAATAATCATAATGATTAATATATTGAATACCATAATCATATGTTCCATATAATATCTTTTTGAAATATTCAAAAATTCTTTCATCAGATAATTCCTTTAATAAAATACTTTTTTCTTTCATAGCCTTAGCTGTTTTTTCATCAATAACAAAGCCTAGCTTAGAAGAAAAATATAAAGCTCTTAAAATACGTAAAGAATCTTCCTCAAATCTAATTGATGGGTTTCCTATAGCCTTAACAATTTTATTTTTAATATCATCTAATCCATTATGATAATCAATAATCTTACCATTTTTATCATATGCAATCGCATTAATAGTAAAATCACGTCTTTCAGTATCCTCTTTTAATGTATCAGCATCCTCAACTATAGGATGTCTATGATCAGCATATGAAATATCTCTTCTATAATGAGTTATTTCATATTTAAAGCCATCTAATTTTATAGTTACACTAGAATACTTAGACCCATTATCATAAATGTCATAATATTTATTTAATTCATCTATTGGCATATTAGTAGTTATATCAATATCATTTAGAGGCATGTTTAAAAGTAGGTCCCTTACAGCACCACCAATAAAATAAGCTTCATAGCCTAAAGATTCAATCTTCTTTAATATGCTAATACCAGTTTCAAAATAGTTCACGTATACCACCATTTAGAATTATACCATAAGAAAGTTATTTTTTTAATTTTATTCAAAAATTATTATACATAAAGTATAATATTACTGGTGATTATATGCTTAGAATAAAAGGAATGTATGAAAACGAGATAGTAATAGAAAAGAGTAGATTCATTACTAGAATATTTAGAGTAGATAATATCGATATGGTTAATTCTATACTAGAGGAGATAAGAAAAAAACATTATGATGCGACTCATAACTGCTACGCATATATCCTAGGAGATAACCAAGAAATCCAAAAATGCTCAGATGATGGCGAGCCTCAAAAAACAGCAGGATTTCCAATGATGGATGTTTTAAAAAAGAATGATTTAACTAATGTGCTTGTTATAGTAACAAGATATTTCGGTGGAATATTACTAGGGGCAGGAGGATTAGTTAGAGCATATAGCGATAGTGTTTCTCAGGTTTTAAAAAAATGTGAATTTTATGATATAAAAAAGGTAATAAAATTTTCATTTACTACTTCTTATTCAGGCTATAATACAATATTAAAGGTCATACCATATTTAATTATAGATAATACATCATTTACATCTGATGTAATTATTACTGGATATTGTGATTTAGATAAATATGATAAGCTAACTGAGGAATTATATAAGTATAAAATTGAAGCTAATGGATTATTAAATTTAGGAGAAAGCTTCATAGAATACAAAAAATAGAGTGGATTTTATTCCGCTCTATTTTCATAATAACAAACAAATGTGTTTTTTTCAGATAATATTTCAGGAGATATAGGAATTCCATAATTTGTAATACCACCAGGTATATATCTATAATTTACGACTATGTCATCTTCTAATACATCACTTTTTATTACAATTTGATTATACCCTTCTATGCCTTCTGCTCTTAATGAAATTGAAGCATTCTCATCATATGTAAATTCTGATTCAACCCAATATCTAAGCCCATTTTTTTTATTAGATTGTTTAAGACAGCCAGTATTAACTTCAATATCTACATTAGAAGGGAAATCTGTTTTAAATTCAATTGTAATATCCTTAGGCTCATATACAGGAACTAATTTCATTCCCATATTTAATTCCTTATTTTGATCAATAGGAAATCTAGTGGATTTATTACTATCAGCCCATCCAATAAAATTATAGCCATGCTTCTTGGGCTTTCCTAAATCATTAACCTTCTTAATTCCATCTACTACTATTGTCTCACTAGTTTGATTATTATATGTACCACCATCATAATCAACTGTTAATACATTCTCAGTTTTCTCTTCACATGAGCATAATGTAAATGTAAAAATAAATATAAATAATATAAATATTTTTTTCATACCCAAAACCCTCTTTAAATTAAAAACAATTTATATCAAAAATATAGAAAGGATTATTTCAATCTATTTTCATAATAACAAACAAATTTGCTTACTTCAGATAAAATACTAGGAGATAAAGTAACTCCATAAGTAAACTTACCTACAGAACTATAAGTATAATCTAGAACTATATCATCTTTTAGTAAATCACTTTTTATTACAATTGTATTATAGCCTTTTATACCTTCTGCCATTAATTCAATTGTTGAATCATCATCATAACAAAAGCTTAATTGCACATAGCTTTTAGCACTTGCTTCAGAAATCATTTTTTTTACTTTAATTTCAAGCTCAGGAATCGTATCTAGCATATCAACATTTTCTGTTTTAAATTCAATTACAAATTTCTTGGGCTCATATATAGGAACTAGCTTCATATCCTTATTTAATTCAGTATTTTGATCTAAAGCTTTAGTTGATTTGTTACTATCAGCCCATCCAATAAATTCATAGCCATGCCTCTCTGGCTTTCCTAAATCATTAACTGTTTTTACACTATCTAATACTATTGTCTCACTAGTTTGATTATTATATGTACCACCATCATAATCAACTGTTAATACATTTTCATCACACGAACATAATGTAAATGTAAAAATAAATATGAATAATATAAATATTTTCTTCATACCCAAAAACCTCTTTTAAAAAACATTTTAAATAATACATCAATAAATAAAGTCAGTCAAGAATATTTAGTTCGAAATATTTATTTTATTTTAATTTAGTCCATATTTACATATTTGTGAATTTTATATTCAAAAAAGAACGGATTATTCCGTTCTAATTTGTCCTTCATCTGATTCAGCTACTAAACCAAATACACCACCTAATAAATAGAATAGGCTTCCAAATACACCAATAACAATCATGATGATATGAGGAGCTAAATCTCTTTGGTTATTATTAAGCTTTCTCCTAGCATATGCTGCTAAAATTAAAACAATAATTGTTATAACTATAGCGACAATACCAATAATCATAAATACAGTACCTACAATTTTAACATCAGCCTCTGTATATGTAGCACCTGGTGTTCTTCTTTCATATATATCCTCTGAGAATGCTCTAAATAAAATACCAAGTACAATAAAAATAGCCCATAGGAATATACCAATGATATTAAATATTGTTCCTAAAGTATACATAACCTTTGATGCAGTTTTCATAATTTATACCTCCATACATAAATTATACAACAAAAAAATAAATTTTATGAAAAATCATGACCAAGTGGCGTTAATACAAATCTAGCCATCTTAAAACATTGAAGTCCAAATGGAATTCCAATTATAGTTATACAAAAGAATAATCCATTAATAACAAATCCTATCATTAGCCAAACTCCACCAAAAATCATCCAAAAACATTTAAAATAAGCCTCCAAATAATAGCCAAATAATATTTCCTATTAATTTCATTTTCGTCCCGCCTCGTATTCTATCATAATTTTTTCACAGAGAAAAAAAGAGTAAGATTTTATCCTACCCTTCCTTACTATTTCCAAAATAAGCCTATTCTTTTTGCTTCTTCCTTTTTTATATCATCTAGCTTATATCCAGTTGGATCTATAATATCATGAAATAATTCATTTGATATCTCTCCATCCATTATAACGATTGTCTCATTATTTTTGTGAGATGATTTTACCTTTTTTACAGGTAATCTTCTTCTAATTGAATCATTAATGTGGCTTTCACACATTGAGCATTTCATTCCTTCAATTTTCAAAATATACTTATTCATAATTTACTCCTAACCAAGTGCTATATCTAAAGACATCATTATAACAAATCCTAAGGCTAGGCCAATAGTTGCTAGATTTGAATGTGGCCCTTCATTACTTTCAGGAATCAATTCCTCTACTACTACATAAATCATCGCACCAGCGGCAAACGCCAATGTAAAAGGTAGGATAGTAGATACAAAGATTGTTAATGCTATAGCTAAAAGTGAAGCTATAGGCTCAACTACTCCAGATAAAAAACCATATAAAAATGCCTTAAATTTAGATAAGCCCTCTTCCTTAAGCGGCATAGATATTATAGCACCTTCTGGGAAATTTTGAATAGCAATTCCTAGTGATAACGCTAGCATAGCCTCATTTGATATATTTTTGTTAATAGCACCAGCTATTATGACGCCCACCGCTAAACCCTCAGGAATGTTATGAATTGTAACAGCAAGCATCATCTTGAATTTATTTGATAGCTTTGTGCCTTTTAGACCTTCCTCCTGTTTATCAATATGAATGTGGGGGACTATCACATCTATCAAATAGAGAAAAGCCATTCCTGCTAAAAAGCCTAGGGCTGGGATAAGCCATTGTTTATAAGAGTTTTCATAGGATTCTATTGCTGGTTCTAGTAAGCTCCAAATGGAAGCCGCAATCATTACACCAGAGGCAAAGCCAAGTAGAATCTTCTGGAGTTTAGGATTTATATTATCCTTAAGGATAAATACCATAGCACTACCTAATGTAGTACCAAATAATGGGATCAATAAGCAAAGAATAATAAACCATGACATAAGCAACCCTCCTATCAAATTTTATTAGTTAGTTATAACTAACTGACTATATTCTATACCTGTTAGGAGGGTTTGTCAACACATTGTTTAAATTTTAATTTATATATTTTTTGATTGCTTCTAAGAATGAATTACCATAAGGGCTTAAAATATGATTCTTTAATTTAATAATTCCAATTTTCATATATTCATCCATATCTAAAGGCTTAGATATAATATTTTCACCATTTAATTTCTTATCAATAACACCACTTGATACAGTATATCCATTTAATCCTATTACTAAATTAAATAAGGTAGCTCTATCTCTAACCTTTATATTCTTTCTTCTATCTAATGTAGATAGGATCTCTTCTGAAAAATAAAATGAATTATATTGTCCCTGCTCAAAAGATAAATAAGGATAATCTGCTAATTCATCTAAGGTTATTTTATCCTTTTTAGCTAAAGGATGAGAATTAGATATAAAAACATGTGGTTTAGCAATAAATAGTAAATCAAATGATAATTCATTTTCCTTTAATATTTTTGTAATAACCTCTTCATTTTTAGAGGATAAATATAATATACCAATTTCACTAATTAATTGGCTTACATCAGTAATGATCTCATATGTTTGAGTTTCTCTTAACGTAAAATTATATGAATTTGCATTAAATTCATTTATAACATCAATAAATGCATTTACAGCAAATGAATAATGCTGGCATGATACTGAAAAGACTGGCTTCCTTTCTTTATTTTCAACGAATCTATTTGTTAATAAATCAGCCTGTTCTAATACCTGCCTTGCATAAGATAAAAATGTAATACCATCAGTTGTAAGTGTTACACCCTTATTAGTTCTATTAAATATATTTATATTCATTTCCTCTTCTAAATTTTTTATAGCCGCTGTTAGGCTAGGTTGAGATATAAATAATTTTTCTGATGCTAATGTAATATTTCCTGTTTCTGATACACATACTACATATCTTAATTGTTGTAATGTCATATTGTCCTCCGTTATAGATTACATAACAATTTTATCATCTTTTATAGTTTAAAACTATAGTTTCTATTTGAAGTATATTGAATATTTTCTCATTTATTCATATAATACTTTTCTTACTCTTTTTTATATAAAAGCAAGTGCATATTCAGAAATTGCATATTTCAAATATACCACATCTAAAATGAGAATATCGCAATTTTGTCGGTAAAACAACATAAATTTGTCACATTTTTGTCGGTTTTAGGCATTTTAAAAGGCGAAGCTTTTTTGCTTCGCCAATTCATTAACATTAGAATGATTGATATTCATAGAATTTAATATAGTATGCAGTAGAATCTTCATTTTTATATATGCTATATCCATATATTTTAGATGAACTAGTAAATCCATAAGTATATTTCTCTGTACTAGAATTATAATATATTTCTGTTGATAAATAATAATTACTATTAAGTATAGTTTGAATAAGAGGATATTCATTAGTTGCCGCTAAAATAGCCTTTAAAGCTGAACAATTAAGTGAATAATTATTATTATTTTTTACAACCTTTGAATTTAGTTCTGAAGAACTATAAGATGTAAGGCCTGTTGTATCATATAAATATGCATATTCAGAGTCACTTACAGCTCTTTGAATAATATCCTTCATTGCATTAACTACTTTCATTAACTTATCATAAACCATATCATAATTATATTCTATTGGAGCGCCTTCATCATTAAAATGCCAATATTTACTAGCTCCTGCAGGCTTTGTTTCATTATAGAAATATTTAGTTGCATATGTTGTAGAATATGATGTTTTGTTAATTATAACATAAACATTTACGAATTCATCATTTGTACCATAACAGAACGCCTTCATGCTAGAGTTAGCGCCATAGAATGCATATGGACTTACGCTTGTAGACTTATTTGGAATAAGAACATATTCTAATGAAGAACAACTTTGGAATGCATAATCACTAATAATACAATCTAAATCTGGTAACACTATGTATTTTAATGATCTACATCCTGAAAAAGCATATTGATTTATATGTTTAATTGAAGATGCCAATTCGATAGTCTCAATACTTGAACAATTAGTAAATGCATTTTGTTCTATTCTAGTTATAGTATCAGATAAAACTACCTTCTTTAAGTTACTATAGCCATATAGCTCTTTTTTAGATATATTAGTTCCACCTTTAACTGTTAATTCCTCTAATTGATTATTCTTAACATATTTAATCATCCATGAAGGCACTGTTGCTTTTACAATACTACATGAAGCAAATGGATTAATATCTGAATCTAAAACAGTATCAGGTATTACAACACTAATTAATGAATCACAATCCTTAAATATATCTCTACCTAAATTTTCAATACCTTCTTCAAATTCAGCTGATGTCACATTTAAATTGCTAAATGCTTCATCTGATATAGTTAATACGTTAATAATTTCTTCCTTATATGAAATTTGAGATGGAACAACTATTTCAGTATCATTACCAGCGTATCCAATTACAACACCATATTTTGTACCACTTTCTTCTACTATCATAAATACAAAATCATTTTCTACTATAACTAATGAATCTTCAGCTAAAGAGTTATGGATTGCTACTGCATAAAGAGCAATTGCACCATTATCACCTTTTCCTAATTGAATATCTAAGTTAGATAAATTATAAATTTCAACTAGCTTATAGCATCCTCCAAACGCATAATCATTAATAGCAGTTACACTTTCTGGAATTGTAATTGAAACAATATTACTATTAAAGAATGCATTAGAATAGATTTCATATTCGCTAATTGTATTTCCTTGATATTCAAATGATTCAGGTAATGAAATGACTGTATTAGTTCCTTCATAGCCCATTAAATATCCCTTATTATCAATTATAGCGAATATAAATCCATTAACTTTAATAGGATCATAATCAGTAAATATGCCATGAATTTCATTTGCATAATATGCTAAATAGCCGTTTCCAGTTGAACCTTTTTCTAATACGATATCAGAATAATTATAAACATCTAATAAATTTGTACATTCTTTAAATGCACAATCATCAATAGTATTAACATTCTTAGGAATAACAATTGATTCTAAGCTACTACAATTAGTAAAAGCATATTGTCCAATTGTTTTTAATGAAGATGGTAATTTAACTATTTTTAATGCTACACAACTGTCACATAAATACGATGGTATGCTTTCGATTCCTTCAGATATAATAATTTCTTCTAGACTCTTACAACCAGCAAAGATATATGTATCTTTATATTCAGCATTTAAAATAGCCTTCTTAATACCAGAACCTGCAAAGGCATAATTACTTAATGTCACAGCTGAAGGAATATTAATTTCTTCAAATTTAGTTCCATCAAATGTGCGCATACCAATGCTTCTAATTGAGCTAGTCATTGTAAAATCATTCAATATAGTATTATAGAATGCATAATTACCTAAGGCTGAAATTTCACTGCCTAGAGTAATAGAATTTAAAGCTTCACAATCACTAAATGCTCTTTCTGGAATAATTGTATTATTTCCACCTATATTAGCACTTGCTAAAAGCTCACATCCACTAAATGCATACTTACTAGTAGCTAATAATCCATTAGTACATACCAATGATTCTAATTTATGGCAGTTAAGGAAGGCATTTTCTCCTATTGACTCAATATTATCACCTAAATTTAATGATACGAAGCCTGTATTTTCAAATGCATTAAATCCAATTGATGTGATATTACTAAAATCAAATTCAGCTAATGAAGTACAATCCTTAAATAAGCCTGGTCTAATTGTTGTCATTGTGCTTGGTAATGTAACAGATGTTAAGCTTGAACAGCCTTGGAATGTATAATTAATGTATGTGTAATCAACATTTCCTGTACTACCAACTGCATATTTATCTCTAAAATATGTTTCATCATTAGTTAATTCTACTGTTTCAAGTGATGTACAATTCTTGAATGCATACTCACCGATATTTAAAGCATTTGCTGATTTAAATTCAGTTAATCCTGAGCCTTCAAATGCATTTAATTTAATATCAGTTAATTTACTAAAGTTTACAGTTTGTAATCCTGTACAGTTCTTAAATGCATTAGCTTTTATTTCTTTAACATAGATTGAACTAATTGATGTTAATGCTGTACAGCCTTCAAACATACTTTCTCCAATAAAACTGCTTCTATAATCTAAAGATGATAATGAAGTACAATTCTTAAATGCTTCTTTTGAAATATAGGTTACAATTGAATTAATGTATATAGATTCAATACCAGAGCCTTCGAATGCACCTTGACCTAATTTAGTTACATTATTAAGCTTTGCAGATTTAAGTGCTGTACAACCCTTAAATGCATAATCCTTGATTTCATTTGTATATGATGTAACACTAAAATCTACAGCCTCAAGTGATGTACAATTTTCAAATGCGCTAGTTGGAATCGCTAATAGACTAGATGATAATCTAAGACTATTTAATGAAGTACAACCTCTAAATGCATAAGATCCTAAACTACTTACTTTTCTTAAATTTACAGTTGTTAAATCCTTACAATTTTCAAATCCATTGGCAGCAATATGCTTTAGATTTAAACTTGAATTTAATGTTTTAATATTAGAACCACTAAATGCTTCTAATCCAATAGATTCAACGCTATCAGGAAGCACAAGATCAGCTATACATTGACAATTTTTGAATGCGTAATTCTTGATTGTTTTAATATCTCCTTCTAATAGAATACTCTCTAATGAAGAAATATCTTTGAATGCCTCAACAGCAATATCACCACCATTAATGATAATCTTCTTTAATGCAGTGATTTCACTATTGCTACAACCGAATAGTGCTTTACCAAATGCCTTTGTTGAATAATAAGGGCATTCAACATATTCTAATTTTGTTAATCCATTTAAGCAGCCTTCAAAATCAGTACATGAAGATGGAATTACAATCTTTTTTAAATATGTACAATTACTAAATGCGCCACTATATATTTTTTCACAATCAGGGTGAACACTACATTCAATAATTGTTTTTGTTCTAGCCTTAACTAACCATTTATAAGGATTATCTGCTGTACCAAAATAAGAGCCATTTCCATATGTTGTAAAATTCAATTTATCACAGCCATCAAATGATGTTGAACCAATTGAATATAACACTGCTGAAAATTCTATATTAGCTAAATTCTTACAATTCTTAAATGCAGCCTCAGTAATAACCCCTACATTAGTATTTGATAAATCAACATTTTCAAGATTTTCGCAGTATTCAAATGCTGATTCATTTATTTCTTCTAATGTATTTGGAAGAATTAATGTATATAATGATCTACAATTTTCAAATGCACTATTTCCAATTGTATTTGTTCCTTCATTAATTTTTACTGATTGTAAGCCAATACAATTTTCAAATGCTGAATCTCCAACATTTAAAACAGTACCTGCAATTTCTATATTCTTAATAAATGAATTTCCATAGAAAGAATAATTACCTAAATAAGAAAGAGATGTTGGTAATTTTGCTTCCTTTAATTTACAATTACGGAATGCATAATCTCCGATTGATGTAATACCATTAGGGAAATTAATAGTTGTTAAATTGACACAATCCTCAAATGCATATTCTCCAATCGATGTAATTGTATCAGGTAAGCTAATAGATTCAATATTAAAGCCTATAAATTGATAATTTCCTATTACGCCTAAATCATTAGAAATCACTAGATTCTTTTTTTCAATATATTCATCGTTTTCCTTAAAATAAATCTTACTGCCTTCAGATAACGGATTAGAATTACTATTTGAAAAATAAATCTTACACCAATCTGATTCATTACCATCATAATAAATATTATCTATTTTGGTATATTCAAACGCAGAAGCACCAATTTCAGTAACTGAACTACCAAATGTTAAAGACTCTAATTCAATACCATAAAATGAAGATGAAGGAATATAATCAACTTTATTACCTAATACAACCTTCTTAAGTGTAGATGGAACATAACTTCTATTATAATAATTACTATCCGCACCAAAATAATATCCAAAGAAATTAGCATTATAAGCGCTACTAAATGGAGTATTAATTTCTAATTCTTCTGATTCAATATTATATAATACAAATTTATTTATATAATCAACATCACTTGGGATAACAAGCTTTTTAACTGTTTTATCAGTTACATGAATTAAAACCTTTCTATTGTTATTATCAACATAAGTGATTAAACCATTCTCATTATTTAAGATTGTATTATTCTTTACAACCTCATCTAAATCATCTGTTGAGCTAATGTTAATTACATTATCTACATAATATGAAATATATCCATATCCGCCGGTTTTTGCCTTAATATCTAATGATGATTTATTAATAATTTCAGTCATATTTATAGTATTATAGAACGCATTACTACCAATTGATGATAATGTAGATGGTATAGTCAATTGATATAATGAATAACAGCTATAGAATGCATTATAATCTATAGAGGTTAATCCCTCTGGTAGTGTAATATCAGATAAATTGTAGCAGTAATAGAATGCATAGCTACCTATAGATTCGATGCTTGTTGCAATTACGCTCATTAAGCTCCTACATTCTTGGAAGCAATATGAAGGTATGTATGGAACCTTTGGTAAATTAACTCTCTTTAGGCTTCTACAATAACTAAATGATTCGCTACCTAAATTTTCACATTTAGGAGCATCAACCTCTTGTAATGATGAACAAGAATAGAATGCATAGTCATTGATATATTCGCATTCACTTAAATCTATATTAGTTAATTTTAAACAATTATTAAAAGCGTAGCGTCCAATGCCTTTACATTTGTTTATTTCAACCTCTTCTAAATCTCTACAGCTATAGAATGCATAGTCATTGATATATTCGACATTTTCTCCACTAACCTTTTTCAAATTAGTACAGTTGCTAAATGCATTATTACTTATAGTTTTTACACTTTTACCTAAATCTATTTCCTCTAATACATAGTTTTGAGAAAATAAATATGATGCCAAAGCTACCTCATATCCTTCAAATGAAGGAACAGCTATCTTATTATCACTACCTACATAAGAAAGTAATGTAATGACTTTCTCATCCTCATCAATTTCATATAAGAAATCATCAATTCTTAAAACAGTGCTTTCTTGTTCTAGGCTATTCAATATAGATATTGCATAATAAGCAACACGGCCATTATCATAAGAGCCAGCTTCAAGCTCTAATTCCGAAAGATTATAAACAGTAAATAAGCTTGTACAATCATAGAATGCGTTAGAACCAATATAGTCAACATTCTTTGGTATAATTATTTCGCTCAATTTATTACAGTAAGCAAATGCATCATTTGATATAGTTTCAATATTTTCACCTAAAGTTAAGCTATTTAAATTAGAACAATATTTAAATGCTGATGATTCTATTGTTGTTAAGCCATTTCCAATTACTACCTTTTCTAGTCCCGTACATTCAAAGAATGCATTAGAACCAATGTAAGTCACACTATCTGGAATTATTACCTCTTTTAATTGATTACAATATTCAAATGCCTCAGAGCCAATGCTTACTACAGCACTAGAGAATGTAACACTCTCAATATCTAAATCATAAAATGAAACATATACACCATATTCAGTTATTACATCATCACCATCAGGGAATACTATATCTTTACTATCACCAGCATATCTGATTGCTGACCATTCACCTTCCCAATAACTAAATAAGAAATCATCTTTTATTGTAAAAATTGATTCATCATTAGAATGCTTATAAAGAATTGTGTAATTATCATGTGCAAATTTTTCGTTTATTTCTTCTGATTCCGAAATATCTTCTGGTAAATATATTTCACTAATATAAGAATTATAAAAGGCATCATAATCAACTAAAGACGGAATACCATTCAATGTTAATTTATATACTAAAGAATCAGTAAAAGCATTATAGCCTATACTATTTAAGGATTGAGGTAATGTTACAAAATATGCTTTTAAATTTTTGAAAGCATAATCATCAATTCTAGTTACTCCCTCAGGAATTACTAAATCCAAAGGATTTTCATCCTTAATACCTGTTATAACACATTCAGTTTCAGTAGATGTAAATTCAAAGTATTTAAATTCATCCTTTAATTTATATTTTGCAGTAACATTAATATCATCATTATTCTTATAAATTGTATTAGTTGATAATAATTTATTACCCGAATACCATCCTAAGAATTCATAACCAATATTTGTAGTAGCATATAAAAGCTCACCACCATCCTCTAATTCCTCAAAACGTCCTGTACCAGCATCAGTCACTATTTCATTTCCTTCATCAAATGAGATAGTTTCATCGGCATTAACCTCCTCTGGCTCTGGTTCAGGTTCAGGGGTAACTACTGGTTCTGGATCAGGTTCTACATTTTCCTCTTCTTTCTTAGGAATTATAACATCAGGTAAAACTATATTTGATGCTGAATCATCCTTAGTACCTCTATCATGTGTCTTAACCTCAACAGGATTTTCTGTTGGCTTCTTTTCTTCACCACATGATACTAAAGACATTGAGGCAACCATTGCCAATGCTAATAATATATGTTTCTTTTTCATGCTTGCCCCCTCCTTACTCTGTAATAGTTATTTTTTGAATTGTGATAATGAAATTACCACTTGATGCTAGGCTTGTAACTGGCTCAGAATTTAATGGACCATCAACTAAATCAGTTACGTCATTACCCTGATCAACGAAGCAATATAATGTGTAAACATTGTATTCACCTATAGCTGAAAGCTTTGGTGAAGATACACTCCAAGTCGCACCATCGTCAATTGAATAATATGTCTGATAATTAATTACATCATCCTCAACTGATAAATATGGTCTTCCTGGAACAACTACTGATACATCATTTAGGCTAACCTCATAGTCAGTAGGTAAATTAACCTCGAATTGACTGAAGGAATTAGATACAAAACCTAATTCACTATATTGGAATTTAACGACACCATTAATTGTCTCATAGCCTAGAGCTGAAATAGTATAATTAAAATTAGCGCTATTTTCCTTCTTCTCAGATACTACTACAGTCGCATCAATTGATTCTTTAGTAATTGAATCATAGAAATGAGCATTTTTAATCATATTTGTATAAACTAAATATGTATCATCTAATGATGTTAAAGTATCCCTATTAATTACATCAACATATTGCATATTATCCTTCATATCGCCTGTATAAAATACTAATAAATTGTTATCATTAGAGAAGATATGAACAGGATTTGTAATAAATTTTGATGAATCAAATGCTATTACACTATCACCAATTGAAACAGTAACAATTTCTGTACCAGTAACAGATAATGAATTATTATTTGTTACTCTAAATGACACATTGTATGTACCTGGATCCTTAATATTTAATGCTGTAGAATAATTAGTTCCATCTAAGGAATATTCAACTATGTCAGTACTTTCTATAAAATCTAATGTAATACCATTTGGATTCTTAGAAGGATTATAAACATAATTCAAAGACTTTAATGTATATGTTGGATAATTAGCTGGAGCCTCATCAGAAATATACATATAAACTGTGTCATTAAATCCCTTATGTGAAGCATTAGGGAAAACAGTAAAGTTTAAAGGAATAAATTGATCCTTATCAAAATTAAATGTTTGTGTTCCATTATAATTACTGAATTCACTATTGTTTCCTTCATAAATTGTAAATGGTGAATTAATAAACATAGTTGTTAAATCCTGAACATCAAGACCAAACTCCTTTAACAAATCATTACCTAAAATAGAATATTTTTCATTATCTATATTAAATGCGTTAGTAGATACATAATATAAATCATTGCTTAATTCTTCTATATTATCTCCTAGTGCACCAACTAAATATCCTAAGTCCTCTCTTGTATCATTAAAATAGAAATAGGTATCTGTTTTAATGCTAAAATCATCAAATTCAATATTTAGATTTAATGAATTCTTACCATCTACTAATTCAATATATCCTTCAACAATATGATTGTATTCTACTGTTATATTTTTAGAATATTAAATTAATGAGGTTCTTATACTATAGCTACAAAATTAAGGGTGTTATTAAAAACTTTAAATTAATAAGTGTTTTAGCTCTAAATTAATCGATGTTAAAATATACAAAAAATCCTCACAGAATTGTTATAATGATATTGCGTGTATCTAATAACAAAATAATGAGGATTTTTATGTTAAATATCGAAATTTTTAATATGACTAGCATCGATACTACTAATATCGATTTTGATAAGTCATACACTAACTTTGATACCAACACACATAATATTATCATAGAAATATACTTAAAGGAAGATAATAACATTAAGTGTGATCAATGCTCTTCTAATAATGTTGTATTTAATGGTTCAAAAATAACTACAGTAAAAACATCTACTTTCGAATCAAAGAAGGAAATCAAGTGGCAAATACAATATAAAAAGCATATTAACAATTATTATTAGATAGCATAAAAGGCGTCGAAAGTATACCATTTTTGATATACAATCAACGTCTTTTTAGCAACCTTTAAATTTTAAAGCTAAAACACTCGGTAATTTATAGTCGAAACACTCACTTTTTTAGAGCTCGTTTTCCCCTACAACCCCTTTATTTTAAAGTACCATATTTTTAGCAGTAACCTCTTTATTATTGATATAATATTTAACATTAGCTAAAGCATCACTTGCCTTAATTCCGTTATATTTATTGAAGCTTTCCTGAGATAATCCAGAAATATCAAAAATTGAAACCTGATTTATACTATCAAAATTTATGCAATCAGATGAAAGAATTACATTAGGCTTTGCGATTACTATTACCTCATAATCCTCTTTATCAGTACATCCCTCACATGTAATCTTATAATATACTCTATAGCTTCCTGGTGCGTAGAATACATAATCATTTGTATCCTTGTATTCTGTTTCACCCTCGCCCTTATAGTATACCTTAGCATCCTTATTATCAGGAGTTACAGAAATAGAATGTCCTTCTCCATCATAATTACCAAAATAACCATTTGATGTATATACTATTGAAGAATATTCAATCTTTTCATCTTCCTTGCTAGGAGTCTTATCCTCAGGTTTTACATCCTCTACAATACCAATTACCTTTTCATAATCTTCCTCTGTTGGAACATCAACAGTAATTTCAACCTCATCTAATTTATCATTAGCATCAGTTGGATCATCAAACTTATTATTAATATCAGATAGCCAATCATCTAATATATCATCAAATGCCTCTTTTTCAATAACATGATCCTTAGGTACCTTAATCTCTATCTTCTTATTAGAAATATCAGATAATTTACCTTTAATTATAGAATCACCTAATTTATCGAATACAAATAATTCAGTAACACCCCTATATACTGAATATGTTTCAACAAATTCATTTCCGTTATCCTTAACCTCAACTCCAAGTATTGTACCTCTTACAGCCATTACAGAGTTATTTGAAGATAAGAAAAATTCCTCATCAACACCAAGCTTATTTTGGATTTCAGCTAATACTATACCCTTTTCAACAAAGATATTTGTTTTAAATTTATCAGTACCCTCTGATTTAATATTTACCTTAGTTTCCTCACCCAAATAAACATATTTATCATCATCAAATTTAACAACGATTATTGATTCAGTACCAACAGTTAAAACATCACCATCATAAAGATTCATACCCTTAAAGCAATCAACTGTTTCAGTATCATCTGTAACAGTACCAGTTCCTTCCATTTGAACTACCTTTATATTTCTAGCTGAATCAAGAAATGTACCATTATTATTGTTATTTAGATTTTCTGGTGTTTTATTACCACCTAATGTAAAAACTAATATTAAAGTTATCGCAACAGCTAAAACTACAAAACTAGCTATTGATGAAATTAATATAACTAACTTTTTCTTCCCCATTTTTATTTACTCCTTACTAAATGTATCGTAGCCTTCTATTTCAACCACCTCATAGCATTTGATAGGCTCCTTTTTATTTTTAAACATTCTATCTCCAGCATCTACTACAGTAATTCTATCCTTTAATACCTCATATACATCCTTAGAAATCAATACCTGATCACCAGCAGCTGATGCTTCTATTCTAGATGCTGTATTTACTGTATCTCCAATTGCCGTAAAATCCATTCTTGTCTTAGAACCGATGTTTCCAATTACGGCATCACCATAATGAACACCAACACCAAATTCTAGCTTTTTATTATATTTTTCTAATACATAATCACAAATAGCTTTACCCTCTTTTACAATACCAAAGGCTGCGCAAACTGCTTTAAATACATAATCATCTAAATCTACTGGGGCATTGAATATTGCCATTACACAATCTCCAATGAATTTATCAACCATTCCACCAAATCTAAATACCTGATTTGTTGCCATCTCTAAATACCCATTTAAAACATCAACTACCTGTTCAGGATCTAGCTCCTCACTCATTTTTGTAAATCCTCTTATATCTACAAAAAGGCAAGCAACATTTCTTTTTCTTCCACCTAGGCTTAAAGCATCCTCCTGCTTTTCAACTAATGCTTCAGCAACATCAGGAGAGATATATCTTTTAAATGTTCCAATTACTTCTCTCTTATGCTTATATTCATTATAATAATGGTTAATGATAATTATTATGAATGCTAATATCAAAATAAATATTGGTAATGATATAAAATAATATAATTTAGCTGAATGTAAAATTACCATCATTAGGAATTCTAATCCAATACCAACACCAAATGTTACTATTCCAACATAGAATGCTAATGATGCCATTAAAAATACAACTATAGAAATTAATATTGTATTAATAGCAATTAATCCAAATGTATTAATAGGTAAATATAATTCATCATTTAATAATGATTGAATTACATTACACTGTACCTCAATACCAAACATCTCACCAATAGGAGAATTATAAATATCATTAGATAAGCCTGTATCTATAGCTGCGGCATAAGAGCCAAATAAAACAATCGCATTTTCACTATTTCTAATATTTGTAATCTCACCACTAATTAAATCCTTTAAAGAAATATAATTAAATCCACTCATTACATTTTTAACATTTCCATCTCCACTATAATTTAATTCAGGAGCAGCATAATATTTAAAATAATAAGCTTTTTTATTTTCGTAATCCTTCTTTTCCTTATTTGTCTTTTCACTATGCATAGAATAAATAGCATAAGCTAAGCTATCATATTCTTCACCCTTTAAATATGTTCTTCTTATAGCCTCATCACTATCAGTTATTGCGTCTACATATCCAATAGACTTTGCGCTATTATATATTTCATTAGATAAACCATATGGTGCTTTATCTCTTGTCATTCCATTGACACCTAAGATGACATTATGCTTCTTCATAGCTAATGCTAATTCCTTATCTACATCCTCACATCCATAGGCATTATTAAATATGACATCAAATCCAATCGCAGATGGAATACATTCATTATCTGCCCACATATTTAATACGCTAGCAAAATATCCTCTATATTCAATTGGATTATATGCATGATATTTATCAATAGTATCCTCATCTATTCCAACTATATATATTTCCTTTGCTGCCTTAGATTTACTTTGAAACATTGAATCACTTAAATTATTATCTAATCCATTAAATGGATTCCATGCATTTGATACTGCTGATAAGGTTAAAGCAAATAAAGCAAATACTAATGCAAATATTAAATTTTTAATTTTAAAACTAAATATTTTAATTCTCATACCATAAACCCTTAAATTTATAATTTAAAACCTAAAAACGTTTTCTATTTGAAAATCATATTTATTATATCATTAAACACTTTCTTTAGAAAAGTATATGAACAAAAATAAAAGAAAAAAGCTATTAGCATAAGTACACTAATAGCCATTCTTGTATTAATCTATTAAGAACACCTTTTTAATATTTTCATAATTACCATATACTACTATAGTATCTTTTTCTTTAACAATACTATCCTTTGTTACAGTAACAGGCATTTCATCTCTTCTTAATGTTAAAATATTTAAATTGTATTTTGTTTTTATTTCAGATTCAAATAATCTCTTATCCTTTAAAATCTCAGGTAATGTATTAATTGTAACCTCTGCCATAGCATCACTACCATAATTATCGATTAGATCTATAATGTTTTCTCTTGTTGCTACAATTTCTTCCTCATTATAATCCTCATCTATCTTATATGTGAATAAATCCTTAATAGTTTGCTTATTACCAAATACTACTATTTCATCCTTATCCTGAATTACAGTATCCTTTGTAATATCAATAGCTCTATTATGTCTTTTTAGAATTAATAAATTTAAGTTATATCTTTTCTTAAAATCTGATTCAGCTAATGTTTTATTCTTTAATGATTCAGGAGTGTTATTTAGATAAATCTCTACAATAGCATCCTTATCATAAGAATCTAGCATTGTAATAGTATTATCCTTTTGCTTATGATAGAAAAGCTTTCTTGCTGTAAATTCAATAAATCTTTCTAATAATTTAGAAATAAATGGAATCTTTAAAATAATGATAATACCAATAGCGATACTTAAAATAATAACGATATTAACAAATACATCCTTAACAAATTCGGTATTTGATACACTACCAATAAAATTAATAATAAACGAAATAATGATTACATTAAATACAATACCAGTTATCATGCACAATACAGCAAGTCTTCTTCTTTTTTTATTTGTAGTAACTATTTCAGCCTCACTTGTTGTATAACCAGAGCAAGTGATTAAGGAAATAACCTGAAATCTTGCCTTTTCCTTTGTTAAACCAGTTATTCTAAATAATATAGTAAATACTTCAATTGTATAAATATATAGCACTACGGCTATTGCAATAGCTAAAATTGATGAAACTAAATCCATGATGATTACCTACCAATTAAAATTGATATCCTCCTTAAAATATAAGTGCTTTTATTTTATCACTTTTAAATTTAATAGGAAAGAGCAAAAATTATTAAATCGTATGCAATAATGCGAGGATTTACCCCGCATTATTTTCACTCTTATGCTTCGTTATATCCTTGTCATCATAATATTCCTCTGCGGCCTCATTATACGCTTCCTCCTCAGGGGATATCTCGATTTGCTCATTTAATGAATCTAAATTAGTGCTTTCAGAATTAGGAAGAGCTAATACTAATTCCTCTTTTATTTCCTCTTCCTTCTTATATGACTTAGATAAATATAATCCTAATTTAGCAAGACCAGGTCCTACAAGCTCATATAATACACTTGATGCTAATATAATAGTTTGAAGTGAATCACCAAGCTCTGGATGACCATGCTCAGTAAATATACGGGCTCCCATATATGCTAATCCTATAGCAACCCCAGCCTGAGGTATTAATCCTAATCCTAAATATTTTTTAATATTCTTATCGGATTTTGTTACCTTAGCTCCTAAATATGCTCCACCAAATTTACCAAGGATTCTAACAAAGAAATAAACTAATGCAGCTACAAATAAAGGAACATATCCAATTAATGTCATATTTGTAAATGCCTTTAAATTAAATTTCATTCCACTCATTACAAAGAATAAAAGCATTATTGGTGGTGAAAAATAATTTAATTGCTTAAATAATTTTTCATCCTTTGTAATATTAATATAAACAATACTCATTGCCATGCATCCTAAAAGTGGAGATTGCTCAAGTAGAGCACATATTCCACAAAAGCCAAATAGGAATGCAATAGCTATGATTAATCTATTATCCTTTGTTCTAGATTTAGGTAAAAATATTTTTAATAAAAAGCCAAAGCCTATTCCTATAAATAAACATACAATGTTTTTAATAATAGGTAAACCTATAGATGAAAATGAAACACCATTTCCAAGTAAAGCAAGACATACTGATATAGCAACACTATATAATACTAATGAAATTACATTATCAAATGCAATTACCTCTAGCAATGTATTTACATATTCTCCCTTAGCCTTAGTTTGTCTAATTGTCATTATTGTAGATGCTGGTGCTGTCGCACTAGCAAGTGTCGCCAATACTAAAGAAAACGAAATATCAATACCAAGCGCAAATGCACAAATAACAAATACTAATATAAAAGCTAATAGGGCTTCACATAATGTGATTATTAAAATCCTTAATCCTGATTTTCTTAATTCACTAATTTTAAAATATTCTCCTGCACTAAAGGCAATAAATGCTAAGGCTATATCAGATAAAAAATCCATTCCATTTAATACCTTATCAGGAATAATACCTGTTATACCTGCAGGAATTATTTTCCAAATAGGAACTAATAATACACCAACTAAAATATAAGCTGTAACATTAGGAAGCTTTAATCTTTTAGTAATTCTTGTCATTAAAAAGCCAAGCATTAATAATAAGGCTATCGATATAATTATAGCTGCTGTTTTAGAATCTATTCCCCATGATGAAATAATCTTTTCAATTAAGGATACTTCTACATCTAGCATTATTAATCACCTCGCTTCTATAATAAAATTTTAACATATTTTAATCATATATTAAATAAATCCCGAAAAACCGGGATTTAAACAGATTGCGCCGCAATCCTAACTACTATTTCATATATTAATTCAATATATGTAAATGCAATCATACCAACGCCTGATAAAACAATAATGATATCGGCACTTGATTGCTTATGCTTTCTTGAATAAGAAAATAGCATTAAAATTGGTATTGCAAAGAATAGACCTACGCATTGACCAAATTCAGTAGCTAATACAAATAATATTAAAGATATATTTTCAGTAAAAAAAGGAATTAAAAAGAATGCAGTATCAATCGTTGCAATTGCAAAGCATAGGATACATATAAAAATAGAAAATGCTAATGAATTACGATTAGAATTTTCAAACATTTCAAATTGTTCCTTTGTTCCACCTAATTTAATAAATTTCCTCTCTCTATGCTTTAGCCATAATACTAAACTAATAAACAACACATAAATAAATGGTGGCTTAGTAGTTAAAAATGGAGCTAAAGCAAATGGAATATCTAAGACATCATATCTATTAAGTATTTTTATAATGTAGGATGTTAAAGCTACTAATAAAGGCACAATCGATAATAATCTAAAAATTATTATTTTCTTATCTTTAAAATGATTCTTTGGATCATACATTATAAAGAAATAAAATACTGATAATACTAACAAATCAGAAAAGACATTAATACCAACCTTGGTTTCTATTGTATCACCAACAGCACTAATAAGCTCTTCACTTACTCCGAGCTTCGATAATAAATCATCAATATACCTATAATAAAGAATAATCAAGCTCAATGCAAAGCCAAAATAGGCAAACGCATAAAAGATAATAACCTGCTTTATAGATTTACTTTTATTTAATATAGTTGAGAATGTAGCTATTATAAATAAAGGTACAGATAAAGTACTTATAAAAGTAAATAATGTGTCAACCCAGTTTGATAATACTTTCCCTTCTAAAATATTTCCAGAGAATTCATTAATAACCAGTGCCTGTCCACAGGCAATAGCTATCCACGCAAATATTCTTAAATATCTATATGAAAATGGGCCCCTATATTTTATGTCACCATCAATAGAATATTTTTTTCTTAATTTCTTTTCTTTTTTGGCTTTTTTATCAACAGCTACTATATCATCTATAGCATCAACTGTTTCTACTAAAGCTTTATTATCATCTTCTATTATTTCATCAACAGGATTTACATTTTCCTCTTCATCCTTAACTAATGAAACATCATCATTTAGAATGCTTTCCTCATTAATTTCTTCTTTTTTTAAATCTTCCATAAAAACCATCCTATTTTGATTTTAATTCTGTAAATATCTTTACTAAATCCTTATCAAGCTTTCCTTCATTAACCATATCATTTAAAATACATAAGGCTTTATCATTAGGAATAGGCTTTTTATAAGGTCTATCTGTTGAAACTAATGATTCATAAATATCAGCTATAGTAATCATTCTTACAAACTTAGATAATTTATCACTAGTATAATGATTTGGATATCCACTACCATTTAAATATTCATGATGTAGTGATGCAATTTCCTTAACATGAGAATACTTTCTACCAAATTTTAATTCATTTAAAATATCAGCTGTATAAACTACATGCTTCTCAATTTCAGATCTTTCATTTAAAGTTAAAGTACCCTTTTTAATTAAGGCACTATCTAATTCATTATCATTAAACAATTTTAATGTGCCAAATTCAGTATCATATGATTTATTCTTCATTACATCAACAAATGCTAAATCTTCATCACTTAGGAATGATGATTTATCTAATTTAACAATAAATTCCTTAGCTTTAATAATTAAATTCTTTTCATTTTCATATTCTTCCTTAGAATATTCATTCTTTAAATATTTAATTTCAATATTAGCCTTAATTAAATCATAACGCATAAGCATACTATCTAATATTCCATCAAATCTTGTAGCCTTATTTAAAATATTTGATGGAACAATAATCTTACCTACATCATGTAGCATAGCAGCCATAACAAGTTCATTCTTTTCATCCTTAGTAATTAAATCATAGCTATTATCATTAATATAATCTACAAATTCATTACATATTTTAGCAACATTCATTGTATGGAATGCATTATAAGGAGTTCTTGATTCAATAGCCTTAACCATTGCTTTTACAAATGAATCTAATAATTCCTTTGCATCCTCATATAATTTCATATTATCTAATAAAACACCAGATAATGAAGATAATGAATAAATTATCTTTTGAACATCATATGAAAAAGGGACTACCTTTTTAAATTGAACAGCGTTAATTAATTGCATAACGCCAAGCACATTCTTTTCTCTATCAAATAAAGGTAATACTAATACTGATTCAGTATGATAGCCAGTTAGCTCATCATATTTCATTGGTCCTGACCAGTTATAATTTTTATCAGAATAAACATCCTCTACATTGATAATCTTTTTTGATTTTGCACACATTGCGGCAACAGCTGGTGAATCTATATCTACTGGTGGTAAATTAATCTTTTTACCAACTCCACCCTCTTTAACATTTTGAGATTTTGTGATCATAAAAAAGAATTCAAGCTTTTTATCCTTTAATAGATATAAAGTACCACCATCACAATTAGAAATAGTCATACCAGTTTCTAGTATTTCTTCTAATAATTTATAATAGTCATCTTCCTTTGACATATTAGTGATAATATTTAAAATCTTTTCTAAATCCTTATTTAAAATCATCGAATCCACCATCCTTTAAATACTTAATTGAATTTAATGTTTTTTGATAATCGCTTATTTCAATAAGTATTGTAGTATTGCTATTTAATTTCTTAATATATTCATATGCTTTTTTATAATCAATTAAGCCTTTACCTAATTCCTGATGTGAATCAATTATTTTATCGTTATCATTTATATGTAAATGCTTAATGTATGGTCCTAGCTCCTTAAACCATTCCTCTATATCAATATTAGATATTGAAGCATGCGCTATATCTAAGCATACACCAATTCTTTTATGATTGATTCTTTCCATTAGCCTTCTTAATAGATATGGGTCTAAATCAAACATATTTTCAATATATATTTCTAAATCCTTAAATTCTTCTATTAATTCTAAATATGCTTTAGCATTTAATTCAACCCATCTATTTTGATAGGCCTGATCCTTCATCCATGTTATGTAATTTGTATGGAAGACTACACCCTTACATTTTAATTCTTTGGCAATCTCTAATGATTTTTTTACTCTATCAAAGGATATTTTTCTAATCTTTTCATCCTGTGAATCTAATGTTATATCAAAAAATACACCATGTAATGTATCATTTGCTCTTCCTAATTTTTTATATTCGTTTATTATATTATTTAGCTTTTCTTCATTATCTAAGGTAGATGGTATAAAAAATTCATTATATTCAAAGCCTAAATTATATTCTTTAGCTAATTCTAAATATTTGTCTAACTCATCTAATTTAGGAATTACATGATATTTCATTAAATCATCTCCTCAACAAAATTCTTTTTTAATTATAACAAGATTTCAGTCTTTTTTCAATCACTCGGCTTACATTCAATTTCCATATTTTGGATTATAATAATTATTTGGAAAATTAATAAAATATTACTCTTTTAAACCTAATCTGTGTTAAAATTAATTATAGTTTTAATTACAAAAATAAGAAGGAGATTTATTATGTCATATTCAATTGATGAACTTCTACTATTTGAAAATTTAACATACCTAGATGATAATCCACCATTTACAACAGTTTTAGGATTCGATAATAAAACTGTTAAGGATTATATGGATAGCATCGATTTAGAATTAGTTACTAAGGATAAGGATTATGGTAGCTTTATGATTGGTGCTGATTGGATCAATATGATAGAGGCCATAAAGAGAAATCCATATATGCTAGAGGCTAAAATACTAGAATCTCATTTAGATATGGCTTATGGTGGAGGATATGGCTTATCAGTTGTTTTTTTAAATGAAAGAACTAAAGAGGCAATAGTTGCCTTCCGCGGGACTGCTACTAATGAATGGACTGATGACTTTTTAGGAGCTAATTTAGTTGATACGTTACAGCAAATAAATTGTCTTGAATGGTATAAGCTTGTTTATAATAAATTACATTTAGAGGATTATTATATAACTGTAATAGGACATTCTAAGGGCGGAAATAAAGCTAAATATATTACTATATTAAATGATACTGTTGATAGATGTGTAGCATTTGATGGACAGGGATTCTCTGATAAATTTATTGAGCATTATAAAAATGAAATAAAGGAAAGAGAAAAATTTATTGAAAATCATAATATCGATTATGATTTCGTAAATATATTAATGAATGATATTGGTAAAAAATATTATTACCATGGATATAATTATGGTGCCGGTGGATTTGCAGAAAGCCACTGCCCTAATACCTTCTTCGATTTCACAGAGCCAGGTATTTATGAGATGAGAATAAATCCTAATGGCCAAGCTCCTGAAATGCAGATTTTATCAGAATTTATCAATAGTATGATTAGATCAGCATATAACGATGAGGATAGGAGTAAAAATAATAAGCTTGTAGGTACATTAGTTGAAAAAGCATTTAGTATTGGAGCAAAGGAGGTTTCTCCTTCGGAATTTATAACTATCCTTTGTGACATGGTTGGTGATAGCCAATATTCAGATAATGCATCATATTTACTAGCATATGTAATTAAATATGCTAAAGAAAATGAAAAGTTCTTTTTAGCATTAAAGGGTATAATGACATATTTTAAGGCCGATGGTGTTGTTAAGGTAATTGATATGCTATCAGATTTAGTTAATTCTAAAAAGCTTGGTGCTATATTAGGTATTTCTAATTTCTTAATTGTTCATGTTAATAAAATAGTTGTTAATAAAATCCAATCTATTGCTAAAAAGAAATATGACATTGATTTAACTAAGGAACAAATTCAAAGAGTATTACAAGTTATATCAATGGTAAGAGCAACATTAAAAACATTAGAAATTAATTTTGATGGCTCTGATTTAACTATCGAAAAGATTGAACCAGAAGATGATAAAAAGCTATTAGAAAATCTAAATATAGTAGTTTTAGCAGGTGGATTATCTATTGAAAGAAATGTATCATTAAATACAGGCTATATGGTAGCTAATGAATTAAAAAATGATGGGCATAATGTAATTCTATTAGATTCATATATGGGATATGGTGATAAGGAATTAAATATTGAAAATGCCTTTAATAACCCTGATACATATTCTTTAGTAATTGATTCTATTCAGGATGAAACACCAGATTTATGGGCTGTAAAGAAAAGACGTGTAGATCAATCAGAAAATTATTTTGGACCTAATGTTATTCAAATTTGTAAGCAAGCAGATTTAGTATTTATAGCATTACATGGTACAAACGGAGAAAATGGTAAGGTTCAAGCAATGCTTGAATTAATTGGAATTGATTATACAGGACCTGATTCATTCTCTTCTTCTTTATCTAGCAATAAAAAGGTATGCAAAAATGTATTATTAAATAATAATATAAATGTAGCTAAGGCTTATACAATAAAAAAGAATGAGGAATTAAAGGAGCCAATAAGCTTTGGCTTTAATTATCCAGTAATTATTAAGCCAAATAATGGAGGTATATCAATTGGTATTTCAGTCGCAATTGATAAGCAATCATTAATAAAAGCTATCAATAATGCCTTTAAATGGGATAATGAGGTTATCATTGAAGAATATTTAATTGGTAGAGAATTTAGTGTTGGTATTTTAGATAATAATCCACTACCAGTTCTAGAAATATTACCTCTTATGACAAAGGATAAAAAAATAGGAATGAGCCTAGATGGTATAAAGGCTAAAAGATGTCCTGCGAATATAGATGATGCTTTAAAAAATAATTTACAGAATTTAGCTCTTAAGGCATCAGAAGCATTAGGATTAAATCATTATTCTATAACAAGCTTTATCGTAAAACCAGATAATACAATTTATTGTATCGGAAGTGAAGCATTACCTGAATTAAATCCTCATTCATATTTAGCATTTATGGCAAATGAGGCAGGTATTGATTATAAGAGCTTCTGCCATAAAATAATTGAAATGACAATAAATGAGTAAAAAAACATGAGTGAATCCACTCATGCTTTTTTACTGAAATTTTCTAATTAAATCATTTCTTTCATCTCTGATTTTGTTATACAATCTTTCAGCTTGATTAACTAATTGAATTGATGCCTTTAATATCTTATCTCTATTTTGCTTAAAGCATTCTACTACATCTATAGATAATTTATCATTTTTAACATTATCCTCTAATATAGCAATAGTCTTTTCTAGGCTCCACGCCTCCTTATAGCTTCTTTTAGCTATTAAAGCACTTATAACATCAGCTACCTGCAAAATCTTTTGATCTAATGTTAAGCAATTGCCTTTAATCTTATTAGGATATCCAGACCCATCTATTCTTTCATGATGGCGATAAGCAATTTCAACAATATCATAATCCATCTTTCCAGTTAATATTTCCTTAGAATATTCAACATGCTTCTTCATAGTTGTATATTCTCTATCTGTCAATTTATCAGGCTTTTCTAATATCTTAAGTGGAATACATACTTTTCCTATATCATGGGCAAGTCCTGCAACATATATCTTTTTAGCATGATTATTATTTAGCTTCATGCATTTAGCAAGCTTATATGCTAATATCGCAGTCACCTTAGAATGATATAGAGTCTGTGGGCTATACATTTCAAATAATGATGATAGCATAGTAAAAAAATAAGTTTTTTCTTTTCTAGAAAACATCATTTTTGAAATGAATTTATATACCATTGTTTTATAATGCATAGAATTGATTTCATAAAACAAATCAATCTTTTTAACTATTCTATCTAATAGGGCTATATCTAAAAAGCTATAATTCTTATCCTCAGCCTTAATCATTCTTAATGCTTCATTTTTATCATTAGTTTTAATTAAATATTCTGTGAATTTCTTAGAAATCTTTAATTTATTATAATTTATTATATGCTTAGGGCTTTTAAATCCTCTTACCTCTGATAATAAAACATCAGCCTCATTTTTTAATGGAGAAAAATATTTTAAAAATAAATATGTTTCTAATGTAGTATTTGATTCGCCCTCTCTAGAATATAATTTACCAACATCATTGAAGCACGCCATAAAAACAAGCTGCTTTCTAGTTGAATAATTCTCCTTAGCGGCTTTAGCTAATATATATGTTATATAAGCATATTTAAGATTAAATTCCATTAATTTTTCATCAATTCTTTTCATAAAATCTATAGCTATTTCCCATAGATTTTTTGTTTCTACTATACTTCTACAATTTGGCTCTCTCATATTATTTACTAATCTTAATTCTCTTTTCTTGTTCTATTTGACTATTTCTATGTGTGATATAAATAATTGTTTTATTTAAAGCTAATAAATTATCTAATATCTTATTTTCGTTTTCCTTATCTAAGCTACTACTAAATTCGTCTAGCAGCATAATAGGCTTATCATATAAAATTAATATCGCGATTAATACACGCTGAATTTGACCATAGGATAAGCCACTATTATTAGATATTTTAATATTTAAATCCTTATCAATCATAATTAATTCATCATAAATATTGGCAAGCTTTAGGGCATTGATGATTTTTTCTTTATCATTAACTCCAGTTAAAATATAAATATTTTCTAAAATAGATGCAGAAAATAAAATATTTTCCTGCTGCAGATAAGAAAACAATCCTCTAGATTTATAGGTATCATATTCCTTATTATTTAAAACAAATTTTAATGACCCACTATTAGGCTTTAAATATCCCATTAGAAGCATCAGTAATGTAGTTTTACCTATTCCTGATTCTCCTTCTATTTTTAATATATCACCCTTATTAATTCTTAAATTTAAATTATTAATAATTATTTTATCATCATATTTAAATGATAAATCCTTAATATCAATATAATCAAAATCATCTATTTCCTGATTATTATTAATATTCTCTAGCTCATATAGCTTTTTAATTCTATCCTCTGATATCTTACCTAAATTTAAATTATTAATTAGGCTAGATAAATTAATAAATGGGGCTTCAATATTATTAATAAGCTGTACAATCGCAATTAAAGCACCATATGTATAAATATTTAAAGCTATAAAATAAGCACCAACTATAATACATACTGAATAAATGATTGTTATAAATGCATATATAGCTGAATTAGCAGTATAAAATATTCTATTTCTAATCTTCTTTTCATGCCTTGAATTTTCATTTAATGCTACATAATAATCATTTGATCTAAGAGATGCATTATATGAAATAATTTGCTTATGATGATTAAATGATTCAATAAAGAAATTAGATTGAATAGAATCTAGCTCTAATACCTTCTTATGATGAGGCTTAATAATTTTTGAATAGAATCTAGCTCCAATTAATGCTAAAACACCAATTCCAAGCAATATAATCATCATAAGCTTATATTTAGATTCATCTAATAAAAATAATAAAACTAATGATATTAGGCATCTAGATATTTGCTTTACAAATTGAGGGATAACAACAATCATTTTTCTTATGATATTTCTAATATCCTGCTCATATAATACCTCAATATCTCCAGCCTTAAATTGATATAGGCTATTTAAGCTTTTATTAGACATTGCTTTATATAAATCATTTCTTAACCTATATTCTAAATTAATTTGAAAGCTAGAATATAAAAAATTATCTATAACCTTAACTATGACAGCTAATATAGTTAATCCAGCAATTAATGATATATATAAAATAAGCATATTATAATTTTTAATATCGCTATTAGATAAAAGAATTGCTTCATCAATTAAATATTTAGTTAAAAAAGGAATTGATAATACTATAGCTGTAAATAATAATCCAATAGCTGATAGTATTAAAGGATATTTTTTACTTATCATTTATAAATATGACTAAATATAAATCTTACAATTTTAAATTTAACAATGAATTTATAAAATTTATATTTTACTCCCTTTAAATAATATATTTTATTATTATATTTTTTATATTCTATAACCTTACCTATCAATTGATCAGGTCTTACCCTTTCAAGGCTTGTTTGATGGTCTCCTACAATATATAAAGCATCCTTATCTATTCTTATTAATCTATGTAGAACAAATGCTCCATCATCTCTTCTAAAAAATAGAATATCTCCTATTTTATAATCATCTATTTTTTTTAAGGTAACAACATAATCATTTTTAAATAAAGGTCTCATAGATGAGCCCTTAACAGGAAAGGAAAATGTTTTATTTTCGTTAAATGCTTCAACCATTAATGGATAAAACTTTTCTACCCTAATCACTATAAATGCCTCTAATTCTTAATTCATTTATAAATTCATCTAAATCCTTCTTTAAAACATCTAATGGTGCGTCATATTCATTCTTTAAAAGCTCTAATACCTCATCCTTTGAATGATTCTTTAGATTCTTATAAATGAAGGCACCAACCTCATTAGTATTAAATATTTTAGAGAAATTAACATTTGTATTAGATACAGGTATAATCATATATTCATTTCCTACCTGCTTAAGCATAAAATTATTACTTATCAATTTCCTCAATCCTTTCATTTAAGATTTTAAATGCTTCATATTCCATATTACAGCCATAATAAATAATAGGAAGCTCTAATATCTTATCTACTATCCTATTCCATTTATCCATATTATCATCATTTGGGACAACTATTTGTCCTAATAATAATTTAAAGCCTTGGGCTTTAGATATATTTTTAATAATATTATTTTTTGATTGAAATAAAAATACAATAACATCTAATGTTGAATTAATATTATTTTGAACAAAATGCTTACCACACCATGGATTAGGTATGATATATAATTTATCATTCTTTAATGTGATAATATTCTTATCATCATTAATAGGAATTGCCTCACTATATTTTTGCCATAATCTTCTATGAGTTGATTTTCCAGTTCCACTTTTAGCACTAAAGGCAATTCCTATATTTTTATATTTAATAGTTGATGAATGAAATAATAAGGAATCTGTATTTTCACATACTAAATAAAAAATTGCATATTGTGATAATAAATATTCCTCTACAAATGTATTATTTTTATCATTATAAATAATTACATTATTTCCATCATAGATTATATAAGCATATATTTTTCCATCCTGATTTCTTTGAGTCTGAATTATTTTATTATCAATTCTATATTTATCATAAAATTCAGTTTTCATGAATGGCTCATTTAATTCTAAATTAAATTCATCAAATGATGATTTGATTGAATATGATGGATTAGAATTAACCCTATAATCAGCTAATGTTTTAAATTCATTTTCATATATTAAATTAATATCGATAACTAAATCAGCTACAGAAATTATCATAATTGGCTCACCATTATTATTCTATCATTAATATATTAATTATTTACTAATTTTTTATTATTTCTTCTATTACTTTTTTAATATTATTTGCTGTATCTGATGAAATCATTGTAATATCAGATGATTCAGCTTTTGCAAGCTCACCAGCTCTACCATTTATATATGCCGCAGCGCTTGTCGCAAGCAATAAATTATTAGGATTATAGGCTGTAATTGCAGCTATAATTCCTGATAATACATCACCTGAGCCAGCTGTTGCCATACCAGGTGCTCCCTTTGATGCTATATTTACAGTTTTACCATCAGTAATTATTGTAGATGGCCCCTTTAATAATAATATTACATTTAATTCATTAGCATATTTCATTGATAAATTAATTGGATCATTTTTTATTTCATCAATGCTATATCCACTTAATCTTTCAAATTCCTTTAAATGAGGAGTTAATATTATTTTAGCCTTAGAATTCTTTATTACATTTTTATCTATTTTACTTAAGGCATTTAAGCCATCAGCATCAATTATTAATGTCTTATCATAATTCTTTAAAATATATTCTAGCATTAATTTAGTATCTATATTATTTCCTATACCCATACCAAAGGCTATTGCCTTTAATTTTTTAATAAAATTCTTTATTTCATCTTCATTAAATTTAATATATAATCCATCGCTAGATAAAGGATAGATTGTTGATTCTAATATATTAGGAATAATAATATTAGCTAGTTCCTTTAAAGTAGCTACCATACATACACCAGCGCCTGACCTCATAGCACTATTTGCCATTTCAGCAAGCCTAATCGCACCACTATAGGGAATTGAACCTCCTATTAATCCTATATAGCCATAATCACCCTTATTTGAATTATTTTTTCTTTCCCAAAACAATTCCTTTAAATCAGTGGCCTCAATTAGGTTATATGGCTCTATTAGATGATTTATGCCTATTTTTAAGGCTTTTATATTTTTAATATAATCTTTACCATCATTTAAATAAAAGCCTGTTTTAGGGGCTTCTATAGCTAATGTTAAATCAGATTTTACGGCAATATGAGCTAAGCCTGTATCTCCATTTAAGCCACTATTAATATCAACTGATATTTTATAGGCATTAGATTTATTAATATCCTCTATTATTTCCTTATATGGAGATATAACCTCACCCTTAAAGCCAGTACCAAAAATACAATCAACTATAATATCATATGAATTGAAATCTATTTTAGAAATATCCTCTATTACAATATTAGCCTTATCCTTTATTTCATCATAATAATATTTACCATCATTAGAGAATTTATTTTTTATAATGAAAACTGTAGGAATAATATTTGAATCACATAAATATTTAGCAAGCACATAGCCATCTCCTGCATTATTACCGCTACCTGATACAATTAATATTTTTCCATACCAATTAAATGCTTTAAATATTTCATAGCCTGCATTTTTCATTAATTCCTTAGATGGAGTTCCATTTGATATTTGTAATTCATCACTTTTTCTCATATTATTAACAGAAATTATATTTATCATACAATCACCTCGAAAAAAATAAGAGCCACGCTTGTGGCTCTTTTATTTTAAACTAAATCGTCATCATCTAAACCAACTGCGTCGTCAGTAGATTCAGAATCATCAGAAGTTTCTTCAACCTCTTCATAAACTACCTCTTCAGTAGCTTCCTCACTAGCAGTAGTATTTCTTACTCTACCAGTTTGAGATTGACTTTCCTTCATTGTACGAGCTAAGAATTCCTCAGGAGATTCCTCCTTAACCTCTTCACCTACGTAATTATCATTTCCGATAAATGCTTCACTATCTTCAAGAGCACTAATATCATCAAGTAATACACGGTATTGATGTCTATCGATATATTCAATAAACGCATCAGTTGCCAAAGGCTTTGCGAAGAAATAGCCTTGACCTAATGTAACATGCTGAGCCTTAACATATTTACCTACTTCAGCAGTTTCGATACCCTCGCAGATTAATGTTCTGTTGTTATCAACAGCATATTTAACAAGGATTTGTAATAATTTTTCCTTCATGAAGTTATTTTCAATATCCTTTAGGAAATTTCTACCAAGCTTAATAACGTCGATAGGAGATTTTTGAATAGCCTGAACTGATTGACCATCTAGTTCAAAGCCATCGACTGCAATCTTAAATCCGTAGTCACGAAGCTTATAAATATTAGTTCTGATAACTGCGATTTTTTCCATAACCATGAAATCAGAAATTTCTAGCATGTAATGCTCTGGCTTAGCATTATTCTTTTGCATGATATCAATGAACTTATTAGCTAAGTTAGCATCAAGTAGCTGCTTAGTAGATAAGTTAAGTGATAATCTACATGTAACTGTTGGGAATTTTTCAGCTAAGGTATTGTGCATACGAATCATTGTTTCAATACCCCATTCACCTACCCACTTAATATCTCCAGATTGCTCTAGGACCTTTAAGAATGTAGATGGAGCTTGTACACCCTTTGTTGGGTGATTCCAACGCATTAGGGCTTCAGCGCCAGCTAAAATCTTTTCATTTAAGTTAACAATAGGCTGATAATAAAGAACGAATTCCTTATTTAAGATAGCATGCTTAACTTCTTGGAAGTAAGCCATGTTATCCTTCTCTTCTTCAACAATTGAAGCATAGAAGTTAGTATATTTATTACCACCATCACGCTTAGATACATAAGTAGTTAATAATAGATTTGAATATAAATCTTCAAAATTTTCACCAGCCTGAGGATATGTAGTTACACCTACAGATGCTGTAATATTAATAGATTCACCAGCTGTAACCTGATAAGGCTGGTCAATAATTTCATTAATTCTTTGAGCAAGCTTCTCAATTCTTTGTAAATTATCCTCATCCTTAACGAATACTAGGAATTCATCATTTTGATATCTAGTTAAAGATGCCTTATAAGGTAATACTCTAATAATTCTATTAGCAACTTCCTTTAATAATTGATCACAAGCATCATGACCAAATACTTCATTTAAATCACCAAATCCATCGATATCGATGTAAAAAAGTGTAAATGCACCGAATCTATCAATCTTCTTAATATAGCCTTTAATAGATTCTTCCATAGCCTTCTTAGTTACTGCATTTTCAACAATAATTTGACTAGCTTCTTTTTCTTTTCTAATATTTCTTCTAATTAATAAGAAACAACCTGCACTTAAGGCCAATGTAACTAAAATAGCTACAAATGTAAGAACGATTGCTGGTCCAGTTTCCATTTCAAGTATATTTATCATTTTACTGATACCCCCTATCTTCTCTTAGAGCTTATATTATATTGCTCAAGCATTTCAACAGCCTGATCATAAGGCATTGCCTTACCATATAAATAACCCTGAATAACTCTACAGCCAAATTTCTTTACCATATCAGCTTGCTCTTGGCTTTCAACACCTTCACAAACTAAATCTAGGTCTAGATCCTTAGCTAAAGTACAAATTGTTTTAACGATATTTTCATTAAACTTATTAGTAACAATATATTTTGTAAATTCCTTATCAATCTTTAATGTATCAACAGGTAAGTCCTTTAAATATAGCATTGAAGAATAACCTGTACAGAAGTCATCAAGATGAATATGGAATCCAGCTTCTTTTAATAATCTTAGCTTTTCAGCTACAAGCTTAAATGAACCCATCAATAATGTTTCTGTAATTTCAATTGCGATACTACCAGTCTTTAATTGGTTCTTATTAAATTCGTCAATTAATTGCTGAACGAAACCTACCTGTAATAATTGTACAGGAGATACATTTACAGAAATATGAATATTATATGGTTCAAGCTTCTTAGCTAATTTAAATGATTCTGTAATAACGAATCTACCAATATCTAGCATGTGTCCACGCTTTTCAGCTAATTCAATAAAGATTTGTGGTGATTTATCACGATATTTAGGATTCATCCATCTAATTAATGCCTCAAAGCCTGCAACTCTATTATTGATAATATCAAATTGAGGCTGAAGCCACATTTGGAATTCTTTATCAATTAAACCAGTTTCAATATCTCTTTCCATTTCATCAGTAGCTAGTATAATATTATCCATAGCTGATTCATAAACTACATAATCCTTACTTGATAATTCACCCATGTTACGATAAGCTAAATCAAGCTTTTCTTCTATAGTCTTTAAAGATATTTGATGATCCTCATCCATATTTACATATGATGCATCAATAGCATCTCTCTTTAAATCATAAGCAACAATCTTAGCATTAATATAAATATTATTACCCTTAATTGCTACTGGCTTCTTTAATGTTTCTAAGAATTCCTCAACGTGAGGAGCAATTTCTGACATATCTGTATTTGGATATACAACTATAAATTTAGATATATCCTTATGATAAATATTTAAATCAGGGAAATGCTCTTTTAATAATTTTAAGAATTCAATTAAAACTAAATTATAAGTAGTTCTACCAAAGATTTGAATTAAATCATTATATTTATGAATGTTGAATTCAATAAATGCAACATCCATACCATTTGTATCCTCTTTAATAATCTTTTCGAATTTATTAGCTAAAATAAATCCATTATCACACATAGTTACTTCATTCTTACCAGACATCTTTTGAAGTCTTTGGCTTTCATTATAATCTAATGTGATATCAGTACCCATTAAATAATAGCTTCTTGAAATTTCAAGTGGTGTTAATTGTAAATAAGCAACACGGTCTCTAATTTCATCAAGTGGAATTTCACAAATAAATGCTTTATTCTTTTTAATTGTATTAATAATAGGCTCATTAGTTTCTACATCTAAGAAATCTTTGATATTAACTTCTCTTGTTACACCATATAGCATCTTAAATGTTTTATTTGAGAATATTAAATTGCCTGATAAATCAACTCTAATAACAATAGCTTCAGTCTTTTGAAGAGCATGTCTATCAGCTCTTAACAATTTAGATGTTGTATAGCATCCTAAAATCATAACAGCAAGCATTAATAATGAAATGATTACACCAGAAACATAGAAAATAATTGCTTGCTGGTATACCCATTGAATTCCTAAGAATACATTATCAATATCTAATACTGTAGCGAAACCAATACCTTTTAAATTACTATATACAGCAGAAATTACAAATGTCTTACCAGAAATAGTATAAGCACCATTAATATTACCATTTGTATCAATTAAGCTCTTATATGTATCACCAACATAATCAGTAATATAATTTTCTCTTTCCTTAATTGGGAATTCATCCTGATCAATATTAGTATATGTTACATTACTATCAGCTGTATTAAAAATCATAATATCATGAGTAATAAAGCTTAAGAATGTACTTAATTTAATTCTTGTTAAAATATATCCAGTTGTATTATATTTTTCAATTGTATCCTTAAAGTCAGATTCATCTGAAATAGGCTTTGCAAAATAAATATAATAATCATAATTTCTTGAATTTGCACTTTGCTTTTCAATATTATATGCAGAAGCTATGATAAATCCAGAATTAGTTCCATCTAGGCTTAAGCCCTGTGCTCTTAGCTTAGAAGAAATTGTATCATTATCCTGTGAAGCAAATAATTCAAATTTCTTTCCTTCAGTTGATTCAGAACCTGTTTCATATACAAATGTATCTGTTACATCAGATTCATAAATATCAAAATAGCTTGTTACTTTATTCTCTACTTCCTTTTTAACTTCCTCTACAGCTTCAAGTCCTAGGATCTTCATTGAATCCTGAACCTTACCACTACTTATAGACAGATAAAAACAAATTGCTATACCTGCATATGAGAATATCAAAATA
>JAEEGL012658052.1_pt1 | contig 43632 bp, 38 predicted proteins | sample 9134231 | NCBI WGS metagenome assembly JAEEGL01 (sample SAMN16246548, study PRJNA631951) | gut metagenome | biome: gut microbiome; feature: rumen; material: fiber-attached | host: Bos | place: Iran: Karaj | collected 2018-10
ATTTTTTAGCATCTAATATATAATCTTCCTTTTTCTTTTTATCAATTCCAATTGATTCATGAAATTCATAAATTATATTAGCCAATTCATCTAAATCAGATATATCACATTTATGAATATAACCATCACATACTAGAGGTTTAATAGGTGATTTGCAGTCATAAGCAAACATATTAATTAAAATAGATAAATCAATATTATCCTCTAAGGCCTTCTTATTTAAATATTCATATAATTCATATTTAATATTAAAATTATGGCTTCCATCTAATAAATTATTAGATATTAACAATTCATATATTTTATCTTCAATATTCTTATTTATACCATCTTTTGTCCAAATCCAAATAGGATGAATGTCATCAACATAACATATTATAAAATTTTTATGATCAGTATAAATCATTTTGCAAATACCATACATTACTTTGCCTAATACAAAGAATGTATATTTATCATTATTTAATAAATGAATATCATTTCCATTTATAATATTATCCATAACTATTATCCTTTACTTAGTTAATTTTTAATAAAATTTCTTTTAAATTTGGTATATCATTAGAAACCACTTCATAAACAATTGTATAATCTGTTTTGCCATAATCATGAACTATTCTATTTCTAAATCCAACTATATCATTCCAACTAATATTTTTATGTTCTTCTTTAAAACTAGTAGACAATTTCTTTATATTTTCAGTCATTTGAATTAATCTAAATAGTATTGCATCTATTAATTGCTCATCATCCATAAAATCATCATATGAAACGTTATTAGTATATTTAATTATTTTGTCGATATCATCTAGTATTTGATTAATATAATATTTATCACTTTTTATATTATCCATATATCTTTATTCCATCCTTCATTATCTCATTTATTAATTCTAAATTATCTTTTAAATCACAAAATCTAATAACATCTATTTTTTTCTTTAATGCCTGATGAAAACTTTCAACTAATCCAACAAATTTAAATCCAGTAAGTGTAGTATTAATGCAAATATCTACATCACTTTCATCTTTTGCATAGCCTTTTGCATATGATCCAAATAAGTAACAAAAAGAAATTTCATCTTTATAATTATCAATTACATTTAAAAGAATGGATTTTATTTTATCTAATGTATAAATTCCTTTAGTCTCAGTAATTTCATTTTTATCTTTTAACAACTCTATAATCTTTTGATATTTTAAATTCGACTCATCCGGGTTTGATTCATATCTTTTGTATGTCCTTAGAGGAACACCCACAGAATTTGCTGCTTCAACTTGAGTTATACCAAATGATATTCTTAATTCTTTAAGTGTCATAGTATCACCTACCGATTATATTATATCACTTTGACACTTATTTTCAATAGAAAAGTGCCATTTTGGCATTTGTGCAATTATCGAGGTGCCATTTTGGCATATTATTATTAAAGTCAGTGCCATTTTGGCATATTTAAATTCATACAAAGAAAAAAGGCTTGATACGATATTGTATCAAACCTATTGTTCTTTAATGGAGGCCCCGAACGGATTCGAACCATCGATCAGGCAGTTGCAGTGCCGTGCCTTACCACTTGGCTACAGGGCCATATTTATTTACGCTCGTTTATTATAGCAAACCGCAAATATAAAGTCAAACGTTTATGATAACTTTTGTTATATTTTTTTATTTTTTGGCACTCATATGTTGACAGTGCCAATTTTAAGTTCTATAATATAGTTGAAGCTAGAAAATATAGCTTTAAAGGAGGTTGATTTTTATGATGAATCAAGAATATCAAGATAATAATGAAAATGTATTAGAAAAATACGGTCGTGATGTTGTTGCCTTAGCTAGAGAAGGAAAAATCGATCCTGTTATTGGAAGAGATGAAGAAATTAGACGTATAATTAAAATTCTTTCAAGAAAAACAAAAAACAACCCTGTTTTAATTGGCGAACCAGGTGTTGGTAAAACTGCAATTATTGAAGGATTAGCTAGACGTATAGTTGCAAATGATGTTCCTTCTTCTTTAAAAGACAAAACTATTTTCGAGTTAGATATGGGTGCTTTGGTTGCTGGTGCTAAATATCGTGGTGAATTCGAAGAAAGATTAAAAGCTGTTTTAAATAAGATTAAAGAATCTGATGGTAAAATAGTTATGTTTATTGATGAAATTCATTTGATTGTTGGCGCTGGTAAATCTGATGGTGCACTTGATGCTTCTAATATGTTAAAACCTATGCTTGCTAGAGGTGAACTACATTGTATAGGTGCTACTACTTTAAAGGAATATAGGGAATATATCGAAAAGGATTCAGCTCTTGAAAGACGTTTCCAAAAGGTTTTAGTATCAGAACCAACAGTTGAAGATACAATTTCAATTCTAAGAGGAATTAAGGAAAGATTCGAGCTTCATCATGGTGTTACAATTCAGGATAACGCTATTGTTGCTGCTGCTACTTTATCTAATAGATATATCACCGATAGATTCTTGCCAGATAAAGCAATCGACTTAATTGATGAGGCATGCGCTTCTTGTAGAATGGAAATTGATTCAAAGCCTGCTGAGCTTGATGATGCAGATAGAAAAATTGCTCAATTAAAAATTGAACAAATGGCTTTAAAGAAGGAATCTGATCCTACTTCTAAAAAAAGATTAGCAGATATCGAAATTGAATTAAATGTATTAGAAAAGGATGCTAAAGCATTAACTGAAAAATGGCAAAAAGAAAAAGCCGAAATACAGGATTATAAAAACGTTAAGAAAAAACTTGAAGATGCTAAATTTGAGCTTGATAAAGCATTCGGAGAAGGAAACTATAAAAAAGCATCTGAAATACAGTATTCTACCATTCCAACTTTAGAAAAACAAATAACTGATTACCAAAACAAATCTAAAGAAGATCATTTATTATCCGAATCTGTAAACGAGGAAGATGTTGCAACAGTTGTTGCTAAATGGACAAATATTCCTATTTCAAAATTAATGCAAGGCGAAAGAGAAAAAATTTTACATCTAGCCGATACATTAAAAGAAAGAGTAATTGGTCAAGATGACGCTGTTGAATTAATAAGTGATGCAATCATAAGACAAAGAGCTGGTATTAAAGATGAAAACAAACCAATTGGTTCATTCATGTTCTTAGGTCCAACAGGTGTTGGTAAAACAGAGCTTGCAAAAGCTTTAGCAGATGCCTTATTCGATTCAGAATCTCACATTATAAGAATCGATATGAGTGAATATATGGAAGCCCACAGTGTGGCTAAATTGATTGGTGCGCCTCCAGGATATATTGGTTATGACGAAGGTGGACAATTAACTGAAAAGGTTAGACGTAATCCATATTCAATAGTTTTATTCGATGAAATAGAAAAAGCACATCACGATGTATTTAATCTACTTCTTCAAATTTTAGATGATGGTAGATTATCAGATTCTCAAGGAAGAACTGTAGATTTCAAAAATACAATCATCATTATGACATCAAATTTAGGTAGTGAGCTTCTTCTTTCTAAATCTCCAGATAGATTAAAGCAAGTTGAAGGATTATTAAAACAAAGCTTTAAGCCAGAATTCTTAAATAGAATTGATGAAATTATTACATTCAATCCTCTAGATAAAGATATTCAATTAAAGATTGTTACTAAATTATTAAGAAATCTAGATATGAGATTAATATCACAAGGTATCAATATCACATATACTGATTCTTTGAAAAAACATATACTAGATCAAGCATATGATGAAGAATATGGTGCAAGACCTGTTAAAAGATATATTCAAAAATATGTTGAAACATATATTGCAACCAAAATTATTAAAGGTGAAATAAAGCCAAATATTCCATATGTATTAGATGCCTTAAATGGTGAAATAAGATTATTAAATAAATAAACAAATAAAGACTCGTCATCAATTTGACGAGTCTTTTTTGTTATTCTTCAGATTCAATCGGATTATTTTGCATTCCAAAAGGTAGAGCATGTATCATAAATCCACTAACAAAATCTTGTGCATCTGTATATTCATCTAAAGGTGTATTGAAATTAATAGCATCATAACCAATTGTTACAGCTTCACCTTCAATAATAAATTCATCAATTCTAATGCTTTGATTATCTTCAGTATCCTTTTCACCGATTCCGTTAATGATACATTCAAAATAATCCTTTAAATCATAACTATAATATACCAATTCATATTTTTCTAAATTAAAGCCAATCATACCTTGAATTTTAATCTTTTTTGAACTATCCAAATCAAATGTTTTCTTTAATTCATCAGTATAATCAATTTTAAATTCAAGGAAGATTTGGCCATCGCCTTCTTCTACTTTAACTTCGTTTTCTTCAACGAATTTATTGAATGATGATTCATCCAAAGTTTTAGAATTTATAAGCTTTTCAATAGAGAATTTTTCAACCTCTTCAGCTGTATAATAGCCATCCATAATAATCATTTCTGACATAAAATTATTTATAGCTTCAGCTGATTCATCCTTTAGTAATGACTGGTTTATCTTTCCTGCGAATGTTTCTTCTTTTTCCTCATTGTTTAAATGATTAGTTTCTGATGTATGAGTATAAACTTTTGCTTCATTATTATAGAATAATAAATTAAAATCATATCCTGTTTCATTTTTTATTTTTTCTTCTTTAGTTTTATTTTCAATCTTATCTAGTTCTTTATATTCATACTCAATCGTTTGGCTTTGTACACTATTTAAATAACCAGTTCCAGAAGATACTAATTCAGCAATTCCATCTACGCCCTTATCTCCATCTTGATAAGCGATTGTAAATGATCCGGTTCCTTCATACTTATAAGTATAATCAACCTTTTCCAAATCATTATCTATATGAGATTCCATATCATATTTTTCAGATAAATGAATTTTAAAGCCTTCTTGTTTAAATGAAGGATTTTCAATTTTATTAATTAATTGCTTTACATCATCATATTTACCAGGTTCCACAGGTTCAGTCTGATTAGCATTCTTATTACAAGAAGCTAATGTTAAAAATAATGATGATATTAACAATAGACTTAATTTCTTTTTCATTTGGTATCCTCCTTAGTTAACACTAATTTCAAATGAATAACGTTTTGAATTAAAGCAAGTCCAATCATGGAAATGAGCTAATTGACACTTTGTTTCTCCATTAGGTCCTAAGCCAAAATATTGATAATATACCCAGTAATCAAATGTGTGATAAGGCTTTTTTGAATAATCCTTCACATTAACTTTATAACTTGCTTTTGCTGGGAAGAATACTTCCATTCTTTCTTCCGTTGCATATGAATAATATCCTGCAGCATATCCTGCTTCACATTCTTTAATATCGCTCTTACCCAAAACATAGCCTTCAATGTTGATTCTTCTTGCATCAGCACGATATAATCCTAAATCATTAAAGCCTAAGAAGCTAATTCTACCATAATCAGCATTATCTAAGAATGGAACTAATCTAATAGTATTTTTATTTTTAGGATCAGCATTATAAGCATCAATATAATAGCTATCCTGTGCTTGAATATGAGCTATAGTAACTTCTGTATCATGATTATGGAATACTTGCTCCATATATTTACCAAGTGAAATTAATTCATTAGGCTTATTCCAGTATACGCTAAATAAAGAACTAAATAATGGAATTGCAGCTGTTACAGCAGCTGAAATAGTTTCACTATCAATAGACGGATTAAATAACGCCATAGCTGTTTTAATGTAATCCACTGAACCAGTCATTAAATAAATAATACCGCCTGCAATGAATCCACCTAAAGCAGCTGGAATTCTTGATTTAATATCTCCACCAGTTTCGGCATCAAAATTATAACGATATTCCATTATAACCAATAATAAATCTTTTAAACCTGGTTGAATATTTTTAGCATAATTTTCTCTTGAACCAATTTGTTTTACAGTTTCTTCTAAAACTAACATTTCAGCAATATTAGCATCATAATTTGATTTAGTATTGTCTTTTTGTAATATTGTAAAATCTCCATTAGAAATTTTAGATGCTAAACCTTTAACTAAAAAGTCAATCGGAAGACCATACATTTCAAATTCATCAGGCTTCTTTTCTGATGATGTAAGCTTCTTTAACAAGCTATTAAATATTATTCTATTAGTTTCAAATCCTGCTGGATCATAGAATTTTGTTGTAATATATTTATCAGTACCAAATCTTGTAAATCCATATTGGCTCATAGCTACCTTTGGTACTAAATCATTAGGGTTAACGATATTCCAAATATTGTTATAAATCTTTGATTTAGGTTGTTCTACAGTCTTAGAATTGTAATTTGCTCCTTGAGGTGCTTCAAATGTATAAGCAAATAAGTCATCATGAGCAAGTGTTACATTATTTTCAAACTTCTTTGGACTATTTTTAATTTGGTTATCTAATAAACCTGCAGTTAAATTTGCAGTTGCACCACCTCTTGAGAAGCCAGCAACCCATAATTTAATCTTAGGTGTATCAATATTATTCTTTACATATCCATTTAAAAAATTAATTGCCTTATTAGCTGCATTATACCAGCCTTCATGCATATAATCAGATTTAGAACCATCACCAAGCCAAATGTTATTTGACCATTCAAGCTCATAGTGACCACTTCTTATGCCTAAAGCTACTACAGTATATTCATCACTAATCTTCTTTTGAGCACAAGCAATACCAATAGTATCAAATGCAGTCTTTTTCTCATAATCTTCATTCACAGAAAAGTCTGTAAAATGAATCTTTGTAAGAAAACTCTTTAAATTATTAGGTTGTGTTTTAAACCATGCATCAGTTGGAAGCTTTGTTTGTGGATCCCCACTAGGTGCTGAAGATCTTGCAAAATACATAGATAATGTCGCTAAATGTGGATCGTATTCAGTTGATGAGTGCTTAAAATATGCATCTGAATAATATAAGTCACCATCAATAATATGCTCAACTTGATCATTTTCAGTATTATCTGTTGCCTTAACAGAAACACTTATAGATACAATAGTTATTAAAGTAAATACAAATGATAAAGCTATAATAAATTGCTTAATAATTCCTTTTTTCATATATAACATTCCCCCTTACGTTTTTTAAACCTCTTAAAAAACAACTAATTTATATCAAAACGTAGTTGCAAAATGTGAGCACATCTTATGGTTGCATATTAAATTTTAATATTTTAAAAAGTATCTTTATAACATTATAACATAGTTATAAAAAAAGAGCTAATGTATTAGCTCTTCATAAATTAAAACTTTAATCCAATTACACCGCAAACAGCAAGGATTGCAAAAATTATAAATAAAACAGTTAAAACAATCTTTAATGTCTTATTCATCTTAGTATCTGATAGCCATAAATAGCCTGCAACAATTGCACAAACAATTAATACTAAATCTGATACCATTTTAATCTTACTTAATGCTGGGAAATTACCTCCACAAACACCAATGAACCAGATAATACCAGCAAGCATTAATGATACAAAGGCACATAAACCAATTATCCAAAATAATCCATTACTCTTTTTCATAAGAACCTCCATAATACATTTCAATTATAGCATAAAAATGCTAAAAATCATCCAGAAAATATTTTTTAAAAAAATGATAAATAATTGTTGACATATTTTTATATTTTGATATAATTATTAACGCAGCACGAAAACAGTGCTTTAATATAGATGGACCCTTAGCTCAGTTGGTAGAGCAACTGACTCTTAATCAGTGGGTCTGGAGTTCGAGTCTCCAAGGGTCCACCAGTTTGATAATTCAGAAGCTTATAAAGCTTCTTTTTTTTATTTATAATTATATAAAAAATAAAAAAGACTTAATCTAATTTGTTAAGATCAAGTCCAAAGCTAACGAAAATGTCAGCCATTACTTTAATAAATTTTTTAATCATATCTATTCACTCCCTCTAGGTTTTAACGTCTTTTATCTTGACGAGATGGGGGCGTGTTATTTTTTACGTATGGTATCTTACAACTTTAATTAATAAATGTCAACACATATTTTAAAAATAAATGTAAAGAAACGTTTACATTACTTTTTACAATTGATGCACATCATACATTTTTTGTTATCATATTTTTGTCCGAAATATTCAACAACATACCTATGAAGGCATTTTCTAGTTGTAGCAAATTCAATCATTTTATCTAATTTTTTATATTTAGATTTTTTTATTATTTCTATTTCTTCTTTTGTTCTATCCAAAGAATCCATATTTTCAATAAAATAATTATATGTCTTAATATCATTAACATTGAACAACAATAATGCTTCCCGATATTTTCCATCACGTGACGCTCTACCTGTTTGTTGTAAAAAATCTTCAATTGAAGATGGCAAATCATATTCTATTACATATCTAATATCAGGAATATCAATTCCCATTCCAAACGCATTTGTACAAACCATTATTTTGATTTCATGATTTGAAAAAGAATTAAGCATATAATATTTTTCATCATTATCAAGCGTTCCATAAAAATATCCAACATTAAAGCCCATTTCCTTTAAATAATTATAAACATATTTACAATTTTTAATAGTTAAACAATATATAATACCTAATTCATTTTTATGATTCGATATATAAGATATTAAGCCATTTAGCTTTTTTTCACATCTTTTAATATCATAAAAAATATTAGGTCTATCAAATAAAGCACTAACTATTAAAGGATCATTTAATCCTATTGAATTAATAATTTTTTTAATTGTTGTATCTGTTGCTGTAGCAGTTAAAGCTAATATTGCTGGCCTCTTATTTAGTTTTTTTACAAATTCTCCAATATGACCTATAGCTATTCTAAAATCATCACTCCATAGAATAGTATGTGCTTCATCTACTACAACTAAGGTTATATTTGATTTCAAAATAACATTTAAAAAATAATCATTTTCTAATCTCTCAGCTGAAACATACAAAATATCTATTGTTTTATATCTTATCATTCTATAGACTTTAGATATTTCTTCTTTAGTTAGTAAAGAATTAATAAATTCAGCCCTTATTCCTCTTTTTTTTAAGCTATTAACTTGATCTGCCATTAATGCAATCAAAGGGCTTATAACAAGCGTTATTCCATCTAAAATAACAGACGGAAGCTGAAATGTAATTGATTTTCCAAAGCCTGTCGGTAACAATCCAATTGTATCTTTATTATTTAAAATTGAATTTATAATTTGTTCTTGTTCAGGCTTTAATTTGTTAAAATTAAAATATTTATTTAAATAATAATATATATCCATATAAAAATACCTCCATATATAAATCATAGAGGTATTTTTTATTTTTTTAAAATATTTAATATTCTTTTTTAATTTCTCCAACCACATTATATTTTTTTCTAAAATTTTCAATATCTTTAACATCTTTTATTAAAGAAATTTCAATAAATTGGTTAGTTTCTTTATTCTTAAAGCCTATAACCTGCTCACCTGTACATATAGATGCATGGATAACAGGAATGAATTTTTCTAAATCATATTCTTCTTCATATGTTTTTTTCTTTTTCTTATTAAACATTTTTTCTCCTAATATCAGTTACTAAAATTTCTCCTGCAACACCATAAAATGCATATGTGTATAAATATAATGGAATAGATATTAAAGATGCTATAACAGCATTTTTAACTAAAACACTAATACCATAATGTATTCCAAAATATATAGCTAAAATTAACACTAAAATAATTAATAAAGCTAATATATTTTTAGCATTAACAACCTTTTTAAATTTCATCTTATCTGATTTTTGAACAGCCCATGCTGTAATAAGAGAAGCTAATAAATTTAATAACAATAATAAAGGTGCAGATATTAAAGTCATCCATTCATATTTTTCAATAAAGATAGTAGTTATAGATATAACAGCTGCAAAAACAATTGATGATAAAATAATTTTTATTATTGTTCTTTTTAATCCTGTTTTTAGTTTACATCTTTTGGCAATTAAAATTGAACATAAAATACTTGTTAAAAATACACCTACTAAGTAAAGAATTAAACCAGCTAAAACCATGTTTTGGATATTTCTACAATATTCTTCTCCTAAAGCCTCAGTGCCTTCTGTAATAGTAGCTGAATTAGCTTTTAAATAATCTAAGAATCCTTTTAATAAATTAGGTAGATAATGAATATCTGAAAATAAATTTATAAAGAATTTTGAATAATCAATTGTCTTAAAATAGTCTACTGCCATTTGAGTTAATTCCTTTTCAGAGCCTTCTTCAAATGTAATATTGCTACTTAAAAAATTACCCATTTGTAAAATAGAATTACTAATAAGCATAAAGGCTATAAAAACAATTATGCCATAAAAAACTAATGCAGGTAAAAATACAAAAATTAAATTTTTTAAATAATTTTTTATTTCATATCTAATCATTTTTTTACTCCCATCATTTTAAAAAGATGAAATGCTTAAGCATTCCATCTTAATTATTTAAATAATTTTATCTGAAACTGTATACTTCTTCTCTTTAATAGATTCTTCTAATTCCTCAAGAGGAATTGGTTTTCCAAATAAGTATCCTTGTAATCTTCCACATCCAATTTCAGATAAGAAATCAGCTTGTAGATTTGTTTCAACACCTTCAGTTAAAGTAAGCATACCTATCTTTTCAGAAAGCTTTACAATTGCATCTAGAATAATTTTAGTTTCAGGCTTTTGTTCAAAATTAGTTAAGAACTTCATATCAATTTTTAATACATCAAATTTAAAATCCTTTAATACATTTAATGATGAATAACCAGAACCAAAATCATCAAGCCATATAGCATATCCATCATCGTGTAGCTTATCGATTGATTTTTGTAATTCAGCTTGATTATCAGTTAATGCTGATTCAGTTATTTCAACATGGACATATTCTTTTGGAATGTTATATTTTTCAATTAATTTTTCAAATTCACTTACTGCATCCATAAGTTCAAAATCAAGCCTTGAGAAATTTAGTGATACAGGAACATAAGGCTTTCCTTCATCAATTAATTTTCTTAAATCCTTACAAACAATTTCAAAAATTGCCCTATCAAGCTTATGAATTAATCTTACCTCTTCTAAAGTTGGAATAAAATCACCAGGAGATAAGAATCCATATTTAGGATCAATCCAACGAGCTAAGGCCTCACAGCCACATAAAGTCTTATCCTTACTCCAAACAACAGGTTGATAATAAGCTTTAATATAGCCTTTTTCAATAGCTTCATCTATATGATTAATAATATATTGCTTTTTCTTATAAGAATTGTGTAAATCATCATCATATATAGCTAAAATCTTACCATATTTATTAATAATTGTTCCAGCAGCATAACGTGCTCTATCGATTGAAGTATTTATATCTTCAGCCACATATATTGGACTTACAGCTCCAACCTTTAAATTTAGATATAATCCATCTGCATCTTCAATTAAAAAGTCATTCAATAATTTTATTTTTTCTTCAATAGTGTCATTTTTAGCAAAAGCAACAAAGTGATCATCTGCTTCTCTTGCAGAAGGATAATCATTAAATATTTCTTCAATTTTTTTAGCAAATCTTTGCAAGAAGAAAGTACCATTAGAAAATCCCATTTGATCGTTATATGTTTTAAAATTTTGAATATTTATAAACAAATATGAATAATCATCTAATTTTTCTAATTGTGGTAATAATTTGGAAATTTCAGTAACATAATAGCTATAACTATGAATTTCAGTTAAAGTATCATATTTGGCAATATGCTCAAGATTTTCACTCTTTCTAGCTTCTCTTAAACGCTGTTGATAAATAGAAACAGTAATCATACTTAATGAAATTAAAAATGTTATATAATTAACCTTTTCACCATCAGAAAATATTCTATTTTGAGGATCACCATCAAGTAAGAAATAATATCCTGTAAAAATAGATGTTAGCATGATAATTGAAATGTAAGGTCTCCAAATTAAAAGACAACCAACATATATAATCATTGTGAAAAAGCAAATGATAGATTTTATTTCATAAACCTTATCACCACTTGCATTTACAGTAGGTTTAGGAAGACCATTTCCTTGATTAAATCTTGAGAAAAAGTCTGTATATCCAACCTTAACACCGAATGCTAAGCACATTGCAGCAAAGAAAATTATAACTACAACTGATACAGCTGCACTATTTATACCAGTTCTCAATTTATAAATTGTATTCACTAAAATTGTAGTACCCATTAAAAAAGCAAATATATAACATAGGATTACACCTAAATTGCTAACTATATAATATGTTGAATTCCAATTCTTAAAATTATTAATTTCTTTAAAAATAAATAATGTATATAAAACCAACAATGAAGCTATAACAATGGCTGCAATAACTGTATGATTAATATCTGTTTTTTGTTTATTAAGCAATGATTTTTCAACAAAATAATAAATTGAATAAATCATCATTGCCGCACCAGTTAGCATGAATAACCAAAACAATGATGTATTAGAGAAAAATGCATCAAAAAAATTAGCACCAGATTTAACAGATGGAATTACATATTTATTTGTACTTCTTACAATCATCCATATTTCGATAACTATAATTACAAACGACATGTAAATACAGCTTCTAACATTGGCATCATTTAAATGCTTCTTTACATAAGGATCATGCTTTTTAAATCCTAACAAATCTAAAATCCAATCCTTTATGACATATAAAACTCTCGTCATATAATATCATCACCTTTTCGAAAAAACGTACCTTTATTCTATTATACAACCTTTTCAATTTTTTTAAAAGAAAAAAACTAGAGACTTAGCTCTAGCTTTCAATCTATTTATATTCTCTATGCTTATAATCTAATTTAGACACATCAACATTATCAATAAAATTTTCACCTTTAAATTCCAAATCATTAGATTCATCAGGCTCATGTGTTAAAACAACACTATCATCATTCAATTGTTCTGATGCTAAAAAAAGCATTATAGCAGCACAATTACTTAGATTTAAGCTTCTTATTTTATCTGTTGTAGGTATTCTATAACAATCATTTAAATTATCTTTTAAAATATCATATGCAATGCCTGTAGATTCAGCTCCAAATATTAAATAAACATTTTCATCCTTAGCTTCTTTAAAATCAATTTTAGAAGGACTCTTATGACCATATCTAGTTAAAAAATAATATTTACCAGGATTTTTCTTTTTAAAATCTTCATAATCCTCATAAACCTCATAAACTAAATGCTCATAATAATCTACTGCACTTCTTTGAAGGTGCTTTTCATCCAATTTAAAGCCTAAAGGCTTTATTAAATGAAGCTTCGCATTAAATCCTACACAGCTTCTCATAATATTTCCCGTATTTTGAGGAATTTCAGGATGATATAAAACAACATTAATCTTCATATTCTTCACCTGTTAAGGTATATTCATCACAATCTAGCACCTTAACCTTTACTCTTTGACCTAATGATAATTCATTTTTAGCAGCAATAAAGATTGCACCATCTATTTCATCAGGCGCATAAGCATAGCTTCTTGCAACATACATAAATGATTCCTCATCATAATCAATGATGAAGCAATCATCTAATACCTTACCAATATATTCTTTATTCTTATTTAAAGCAATTTGTTTTTGAACATCCATTAATATTTCATAACGTCTTTGCTTCTCATCCTCAGGAATTATATTAGGATATTCACAAGCTTTTGTATTTTCTTCTAAAGAAAATGTAAATGCACCTAATCTATCAAATTTAATTTCTTTTATGAATTCAACCATATTTAAAAAATCACTTTCTTCTTCATATGGGAATCCAACAATTAAGGTAGTGCGTAAAATAGCATTAGGTATTTCTTTTTTAATCTTATGCATTAAATTGACTAGATATTCTCTATTTCCTCTTCTTATCATAGCTTTTAATAATTTATCCTCACTATGCTGAATAGGAATATCAAAATAAGGCATAATTTTTGGATTATTTTTAATGAAATCAATTAATTCATCAGTTACTATATCAGGATATAAATATAATAATCTAACTTTAAAATCACCATCGATTTTTACAATTTCTTTTAAAAGATCTACTAAAGCTAGCTTCTTATAAATATCAAATCCATATTTAGTAGTATCCTGTGAAATTAAATTAATTTCATAAACACCATCTTCAACAGCCATTTTAACTTCATCTACAATATTTTCAATTGTTCTGCTCTTAAGTCTACCTCTAATTAAAGGAATAGCACAAAATGCACATCTATTTAAACAGCCATCTGATATTCTTATATATCTCATATAAGAAGGAGTTGTATATAATCTATTTAAGAAATCAAAATCATCATAATTGTAATCGGATTTCATAACATCATTAATGATTTTTCCTAAATTATGATATTCATCAATTGTAATAAATCTATTAACCTCTGGTAATAATTTAACAATTTCTTCTTTATATCTTTGAGATAAACAGCCACATACAACAAGCTTCTTTCCATAATCAGAAAGCTCTAAAATTGTATCTATAGCCTCTTTACGTGCACTTTCAATAAAAGCACATGTATTAACAATAATTAAATCAGATTCTTCTGGTGTTTCAACTAAATCAAAATTATTCTTTAAAACACCTAAAATCATTTCTGAATCAACCTTGTTTTTAGCACAGCCAAGACTTACCATGTATAATTTCATAATAATATTATAAGTGCACAAGTTAATCCGATTGCGATAAGATTAACTAAAAACGCACTAAATGCTCCTTTTTTTGTAAATAATAAACCAATAAGAAGACCAATACCCAAAGAACCAAATGCAGATATATATAAATATAAATCTTTTATATCACCTTTATAAATAACTAATGGTAATAAGGCAAATACGGCATATGAAATAGCTGCAAAAGAAAGGCAAATAGATGTAATAATTCTTTCTTTTCTTCTAATTCTTTTTACGATACTGCCATAATTTCTTTCCATATATCTTAAAGACTTTTGATCTTCAGTGCTTAAATTAGTATCCTTATTATTAATACTTTCTTGCTTTAAATAAAGATTTATAGCTTTGTTTGTTGCTTCATTTCTTATATTAATAATTATAATTAAAATAAAATTAACGAATATGATTCCTAAAGCCATAAATACAAAAATCATTAATTTTGATTGATTTGCCTTAAAGTTATTTAAATATTTTGAAATATCAAAATTCATAACCTTTTCAGGAAGCATTGGGAATAAGAAATATATTAAAGATATAATAGCTGCAACAAAAATTGATGTAACCAAAATATATTTAGTCATTCTACTCAATCTCTTTTGACGCTTCTTAGCATACTTAATTTCTTTTTCATTAGGCTTTTCATCCTTAATGACCTCAATTTCAGTATTTTCTAAGATTTCATCAGTTTTTTCATCATCTACTATTTCTTCTGTATCTTCTTTAACTTCATTAGCTTTAGCTTCCATTGCTTTAGCTTCCATTGCTTTTAATTCTTCATCAGTTGTTAAAACAACAGGATGATTTTTCATATAATCAACAGAAATTAAAGTTTTGCAATAAGGCTTATCTAAAGCATATTGATCAACATTATATTTTTTAGCATTAACTGATATTTCTTTGTTCTTATAGCCTTCAGCAAATAATAAATAAATTTCATAAAGCTTTTTAGATAATTCAATACGCTCTTCATATGTCAATTCCTTTTCGAATTCCTTTGACAATTTTTTAAGCTGTGTTTTTAAAGCTAATGTTTCTTTTTTATGGAAAATATATTTATCATAATTATCTAATAACCAATAAAAAAATGAATCATTTACTATCTTTAATAAATCATCCTTATTAAATTCAAATGATAATATTTTTAAAGCTTCAAAAATAGGTGTTTGACTATATCTAACATTATAGGCAGCCTTAAAGTTTGTTTTGTGAGCTAATACCATTTGGAAATTATCTGATAAGACAACATCACATGCTCTTTTAAAGCGTTCATCATCGTTAATTAAAATATTTGATATGAAGCCATTTAAGTTTTCTGTATAATCAATTCTTAAATAATTAGAAATATATTTAAATGTAAAATCATCATCAAATGTTTTTTCAATATAATAAGAGTCATTAGGAATCTTTTTATCTATATTCATTGTTGCGTATGTCTTAGACATACCATTATCTTCCATAAAGGCTTTAATTGCTTTATTTTCTCTATTAAAGCCAATTACTTTAATAAAATCATTAAAATCTAGATTAACACCATTTACTAATACAATTGGATCTTTAGATATTGTAAAAATAATGAATGATAATACATTTCCTTTATATTTAGTTGTTTCAAAAATATCGACTATTTTTTTAGCCTTAGCCTTATCAAAGCTTTTAACAAATAATACTAATTTTTTTGGTTTAATAAACACTTGTTCTAAGGCAACATCGAAATTTTCAATTAATGCTTGTGATAGTGATTCTAAATCTGTATATACTTCCCCGTTAAATTTATACTTTTTCATATTATAGTTCCTCACTGTCTAATATAATGGTAACTGGACCATCATTTAATAGTTCAATTTTCATATCAGCGCCAAATATACCTTTTTCTACTCTAAGGCCATATTCTTCTAATTTTTTACAGAATAATAAATAATATTCATTAGCCTTATCGTATTTCATCGCATTGGTAAATGAAGGACGATTTCCATGCTTAGAATCAGCATATAATGTAAATTGTGATATAGCTAAAATGCTACCACCTACATCCTTAATGCTTAAATTCATCTTTCCTTCATTATCAGAAAAAATTCTTAAGCCTACTACCTTTTTAGCTAAAAGATTAATTTCATCTAAAGTATCGTCTTCTTTAAAGCCTACAAGTAGCATATATCCTAAATCTATTTTACCTGTTGTTTTACCATCTACAATGCATGATGCATATTTAGAACGTTGAACTACTATTCTCATAAGTTATCTCTTTCAATATTATAAATGTATTTTATCTTTTTCATATTAACAATCATCTTTTCAAGTTCAATTGAATTAGGGCACATAACCTTCAATTTAACGATTGTTTCTAGCGCTGATGTACTGTTAGCATTTATAGCTAAAATTGACATATTATTTGCTGAAATTGTATTCATGATTTCAAGCAATAAATTCATATTACTCTTAGCATAAATCTTTATGCTTACTGGATATTTTCTATCAATGTTGCTTGCCCATGCAACATTAATTAATCTTTCTCTTTGGAAATTCTTTAAATTTAAACAATTCATATGATGAACAACAATTCCAAATCCCTTTGTTACATAGCCTACAATTGGATCTCCAGGAATTGGGTTGCAGCAGCTACCTAATTTTAATTGTGGTGAAGTTAATCCTTCTACTACAACACCAGTATCAGAATTAGTTGTTAAAATTCTTTGATTCTTTTCAATTTGTTTATTGATTGCATCATCAACAACTCTAACTTCTTCTCCTTGATATTTTGTAACAACTGTCTTAGGTGATAGATTACCTTTAGCAACCTCTAAATAAATATCATCTATAGAGCTAATATTATTTTTCCGGAATTTTTCTATGAATTCATCATCAAATTCATAATTAACAATCTTACTATTTTTAAATTCTTGTTCAACAGCACGCTTTCCTTCTTCTAACAAAACATCTCTATTTTGTTTGTTTAAGAAGCTTCTAATTTTATGCTTAGCGTGACTTGTTTTAGCGATATTTAACCAGTTTTCAGAAGGACCAAATGAATTTTTATTAGTCTTAATAGAAATAATATCGCCATTTTGAAGCTCATAATCAAGAGGAACAATATGATTATTAACAATTGCTCCAACTGTTTTATTACCTAAATTTGTATGAATTTTATAAGCAAAATCTAAAGGAGTTGCTCCCTTTGGTAAATCAATAACTTCTCCTGTTGGCGTATAAACATAAACATTTGCTTGTAAAATATCTTCTTTAATTGTATCAACGAAATCTTTAGATTCTGTTGGTTTTTCATCCTCTTCAGAAAATTTAATTAATTCTCCATACCATTTTAATTTTGATGCTATTTCAAATTGTTCCTTTTCCTTTGAATATTCTACATTTTCCTTATAAGCCCAGTGTGCAGCAACACCATATTCAGCAACCTTATCCATTTCAACAGTTCTTATTTGAACCTCAAATGTAAATCCATCATTTGAAATAACTGTTGTATGAAGTGATTGATACATATTAGGCTTAGGAACAGCTATATAATCTTTAAACCTTTTTGGCACTGGTGTGTAATTAGCATGAATTAATCCTAAAACTTGATAGCATTCTGAAATAGTTCCTACAATTACTCTTACTGCTAAAACATCATAAATATCTTCAAAGCTCTTATTTTGATTTACCATCTTTTTATAAATTGAGTAAATATTTTTGATTCTTCCTTTAATTTGAAGAGTCTCAAAATGATAAGGAGATAAAAGCTTTTTAATTTCTTCTATTGTGTGGTCAACATTTTGAATTCTTACAGATGAATCATTCTTAATTTGACTAGAAATTTTATTATACATTGCATTATCAACATACTTTAATGATGTATCCTCAAGCTCTGCTTTAATACGGAACATACCTAGCTTATGAGCTAAAGGTGCATATATTTCTAATGTTTCTCTAGCTATTCTTTCTTGTTTTTCATGAGGTAAGGCACCTAATGTTCTTATATTGTGTAATCTATCAGCAAGCTTAACAATTATTACTCTTATATCCTTACCCATAGCAAGAAGCATATGCTGATGGTTTTCTGCTTGTTTTTGTTCAAGAGATGAGAATTTTAATTGACCGACCTTAGTTACACCTTCAACCATGTCGGCAATGTCCTTACCAAATTCTTTTACAACATCATCATATGTATAATCTGTATCTTCAACAACATCATGCAAAAGTCCAGCTGCTAAAGTAGCAGGTCCTACATGCAATGTTGCCAAAATGCATGCAACACAGAATGGGTGAATTATATATGGCTCGCCACTTTTTCTAAACTGACCATCATGTAGTTTATTAGCAACATCATATGCATGTCTTATTAATTTTTGTGATTCTTCTTTTTTAATATATGTTTTAGTTAATTCATACAATTCATTGTAATCAACATATTCAGCCATATAAATTCCTCCTTTTTTAAAAATTTTATAATAAAGAATTATTCTCCTTCATATTCAACTAATGACATAACATCATAGTCTTTTAATAATTCTTTTCCTTTTAAATCAACTAAGTCAATAACAAAGGCAAATCCTACAACCTTTGCTCCTAATCTTTCACAAAGATGAGCACCTGCTAATGCTGTACCTCCTGTTGCTAAAAGATCATCTACGATTAAAACTTTATCTCCTTCTTTTAATGCATCAGCATGAATAGATAAAGTATTTGTACCATATTCTAAAGCATATTCTTCTGAAATAGATGCTCTAGGAAGCTTACCAGGCTTTCTTACAGGAACAAATCCAATCTTAAGCTCAGTTGCTACAGGGCAACCAAACATAAAACCTCTAGCCTCAGGACCAACGATAACGTTAGCTCCTTTTTCTTTAGCATAATCTGCTATCTTTTTAACAGCATAGCTAAATGCTTCTCCATCTTGAAGTAATGATGTGATATCTCTAAACATTATTCCTTTTTTAGGAAAATCAGGTATTGTTGTAATATAATCTTTTAATTCCATATTATCCTCCATTTATTCTTTTAGAATAAAAATATATAAAATATTATATCATATTCTTTAATATCAATAAAGATTTTTATCAAAATCTATGATAAAATATATATGTATTTTTTAGGAGGATATTATGAAACCTTTAGCATATCGTATAAGACCTCAATCACTTGATGATATTGTTGGTCAAGAACACTTAGCTGGACCTAAGGGTGTAATAAGAAAAATGCTTGATCAAAAAAAGCTTTTTTCCTTAATTTTATATGGACCTGCAGGTTGTGGTAAAACAACACTTGCCAGCATAATTTCAAATAATTATCCAATGTCTTCTTTTTCTTTTAATGCTTCAACTGATAACAAAGCAAAGCTAAAGGAAATAGCAGATTCAACTAAATATTATCCTGAAACATTAGTTATAATAGATGAAATTCATAGAATGAAAAAGGATATTCAAGATTTCTTACTTCCATTTATGGAAAGTGGGGCATTAATTGTTATAGGACTTACAACAGAAAATCCTTATAGGTCAATTAATCCAGCCGTAAGAAGCCGTTGCCATATCTATAGAATGAACGAAATAAAAAAAGAAGATATTATACTTCTTCTTAAAAAAACAATTATAAAGGAAAGCTTAAAAAATGTATCAGATGATATATTAGAATATATCGCTAACGCTTCTTCATGTGAGGTAAGAACAGCATTAAACATGCTTGAAATGACCACATTATTAGAAGATATAAATCTAGAAAATGTGAAAGCATTAATTGGAAAAAAGAACATTTTAATTGATGAAAAAGGCGAAAATTTTTATGATGTAACATCTGCAATGATTAAATCAATTAGAGGCTCAGATCCTGATGCTGCCTTACATTATTTGGCAAGATTATTAAAGACTGAAGATTTATTATTTATATCTAGAAGATTATTATGCTTAGCATATGAAGATATTGGCTTAGGAAATCCCAATATAGGTCCAAGAGTTTATGCAGCAACTGAAGCAGCATTATCATTAGGTCTTCCTGAGGCAAGATTACCTTTAGCATATGCAGTAGTTGAGCTTGCTTGCTCACCAAAATCTAATTCTACTTATACTGCCATTGATGAGGCAATAGCTGATTTAGAAAATTTAAAATCCATGTCTATTCCACCTCATATTTTAAATAAAGAATTAAAAAGTGGTAAATATGAATATAAATATCCTCATGATTATCCAAATGATTATGTTAAACAACAATATATGCCTGATGAATTATTAGGAAAAACATATTATAAGCCAAAGGAAACTGGCTCATACGAAAGAGCAATTAAAGATTTTATGAAAAAATTAAAGGAGACGGATTAACCGTCTCCTATTTTTATGCTTCTTGTTGAGGCTCTTGAGCTTGTGAGCCTAATCTCTTAATTAAATCTAAATCAGTTGAAATCAAAACTGGAATAATAATTGGATTTCTCTTTGTTGTTTTATAAATGAAATGAGAAATCTCATTTTTAATATTTGTTTTAAATTCGCTCCAATTTATAAATTTTGTAGTTAAGAATTTAGATGATACTAGCATAAATAATTTTTTGATTTCAAGCAAGATATCTCCATCTTCTGTTTGATAAGTAAATCCTTTTGAAACAACCTCAGGACCAACCAAAATAGTTTTAGTTCTAGGATTAATGTTTGCAGTGATTAAAACAACGCCATCTTCTGCAAGCAATTCTCTATCACGCATAACTACATCGCCAACATCCTTAAACGCCTTACCATCAATTAATACCTCAGATGATGCAACATCACCTGTAATGCCAATATAATTACCATCAACGAATGATACAATATCACCATTATCAGCAATAATTAATTGATCATCCTTATAGCCGATACAATCAGCGATAATTCTTACAGCATATTGATGACGATATTCGCCAATAACAGGAATAATATATTTAGGCGTTAAAATATTAATCATTTCTTTTATTTCTTCTCTGTTTGCAGATGAAGCAGGTAAAAGCTGTGGAGAAAACTCAATAACATTTGATGTAACATGATAAATTATATCTAATGTTCTTGCCGCCATTTTTTCAGTTCCAATAAATGGTTTAGTTAAAATTACAACCTTATCAGTATCTTCTAATTTAATTAATTTATCGATACCTCTTGCCATTCTTTGAAGCATAAAATATGGCTCATGACGTTCACCTGTAACTAAAACAACTAAATCCTTATCATTGTTTTTAATTTTACCATCCATGAATTTTAAATTTGCTAAATTTTCTTCAGGAATAGATAAGTAACCCAAAGCCATTGCTTGATTTACAATCTTTTGAGTCTTTCTTCCTATAATGGCAATCTTTTTATTATATTCAACTGCTATATCAACGATTTGTTGAATCTTTAAAATATCAGATGAGAATAAAGTAAATATTAATCTATTTTGAGATTGAGAAATAATATTTGTTAATCTCAATTTAAATTCTAAAATAGTACCTCTACTTGTTTCATTATTAGCACCTAAAGATTCAGTTAATAAAGCAAGAACACCTTCTTTTGCAAATACCGCAAGTGATCTAAACATATGAGCATAATCTATCTTTGAATTTTGGTCAAAGTTATAATTTGCAGCATAAACAATATATCCATCAGGTGTTTTTATTGCAACACCATAACAATCAGGAATATTGTGAGCAACCTCAAAAAATCTAACAACTATATCATCAAATTTTAAAGCTGTTCTTGATGTTACCTCTATTAATTGATCCTTTTTAGGCTCATATTCATCTTCCTTAAATCTTTCATTTAGAACTGCTAAGGTAAATTTAGAACCATACACCTTAGTATCTACTTCCTTTAAAAGATATGAAACACCACCAATATGATCATCGTGAGCGTGAGATAAGAAAATACCAACAATTCTATCCTTATTCTCAACCAAATAAGAAATATCATTTACAACAACATCAACACCATATAATTCAGATGTTGGATATTTTAAACCGCAATCTAATACGAATATTTTGCTATCAATTTCTAAAACATATAGATTTTTACCATTTTCTTGTAAGCCGCCTAATGAAAAAAAGTTTACATTACTCATTTAATTAAAAACCTCCTTCTTAAAACATTTGAAAATCGCCAATAGATATTTTAATTATACTATATTTTTTTTATATTAACAATAAAAATGAAAAAAATGTCCCCTTAAAAAAGGGACATTTTTTTTTAATAAAGACTATTTTGCAAAATTTGCTACTTCTGCTTCAATCTTTAATCCCTTTGTTGCTGTAAAAGTTCTATTAGCAAGCTCTTCACCATAAACTCCCTTTTCTACAGCATCAAAAGTCTTACCAGCCAAAACCTTAAATTCAACATTGCTATTTGCATCAAATTGTTTTGATAATGTGAATACACCATCTTCTTTAGTTAATGCAACAGCATTTTTTGCATCCCATGCGCCTAAATTTTCAGTATTGCCTACGATATAAGCTTTTTTTGCATTTGCCTTAACAACAAATTTTACTGTTACTTTTGCCATTTTCAAACATCCTCCTTATTAATTAATAGTATACTATTTGATTATATAATTTTAAAGAATTGTAAAACGTTTACTTTTAAAAAAACAATAAAAAATGTATAATAATTTCAGGTGATAAAAAATGGCACTAAACTTTCCAATTAAAAAACAAGCACCTAAGAAGGTTATCAACAAAGCCAACCTAGGTATGGATTTTGAACAAATTATAAATGAATCAAATGAATTTTATTTAAATAATGATATAGCTGTAATTCATAAAAAGCCTACTCCAGTTCAAATTGTTAAGGTAGATTATCCAATGAGAACAAAGGCTGTTATTACTGAAGCTTATTATAAAACTCCTTCAACAACTGATTATAATGGTATTTATAAAGGAAAATATATTGATTTTGAAGCTAAGGAAAACCATAATAAAACGGCTTTTCCTTTAGCCAATATCCATCCTCATCAAATAGAACACTTAAGAAATATTATCAAGCATGGTGGAATAGGCTTTATGATTTTTTATTGGGCTCCATACAATGAATGCTACATATTAAAATTTGAAAATATCATTAAGTATTGGGATAATACTAAAGATGGTGGTAGAAAATCAATTCCATATTCTGAATTTAAAGAAAATGGCTATATTGTAAAAGAAGGATATGCCCCAAGATTAAATTATTTAAAGGTTGTTGATGAAATATATTTTAAAAATTAAAAAGATGGTCAAGCCATCTTTTTTAATATAATTCTACAATTTCTCCATATAAGGCTTTAAAATCAGATTTGATTGCTTTATTTGCTTCACTAATTTTAGTTAAATTAGCTCTAAAATTTCCTCTTTCTCTTGCAATAGATATTTCATCTTCAAATACATTTTCTTTAGTAAAAGGATATTTTGTTTTTTTATCATTAATATCAGCTGTTATATTTTGCATAAGACTCATATAATATGCAACATATTTTTCAAAATCAACATTTTGATAATCTTTTTCTTTAAATAATTCTTTATTTAAATCATAATCAGCAAAATATGTTTCATAATTATGTTGTTGATATAGCATTTGTAATAAATTAAATGCGTTAAAATATGATGGGTCTGAATCTATTGATAAAAGTGGAGATGCAGTTTTAACAACATTTATAAAATGATCTTCTAATTCTTTTTCTTTATCTTCAGCTAAAGGATTTGAAATAGCTAAGCTACAATTAATAATTTTAGCATTTAAATTATTAAATATAATACTATAATTAGCTTTATATTTTTCTATATATTTATCTACTTCTTCTAAGTTTTTTTTATCATTTAGCATAGTAGATGCTTGAACAAGCATTGAATTTTCATTTCTAAGCTTAAAATCTTTTACAATTTCATCTTTAAATTCAGTTGTATATTTTAAATCTAAATCAGCAGCTTTCTTTAAAAAATGAGTATATTCTACTAAAATATTTTTTATATCGTTTTGTAATTTTAAAAATTCATTATACTCCATAATTATACCTCTAACATCATCTATTTTAACATAATTATTAGTTCATTAAAACAATAATTTAAAATAAAAAATAAACTTAAAAAAATAAATTTTTCTATTGAAATTAAATATCAATTAGTATATAATATGTATCGCTGACATTAAAAAGCATGTTTCGGTAGCTCAGCTGGATAGAGCAACGGCCTTCTAAGCCGTGGGTCGCAGGTTCGAATCCTGTCCGAAACGCCATCTTAAAAATACAAAGTGGTTTATACCACTTTTTTTCTTTTTTATGATATAATTTTTTTGGTGATTGATTCATGGATAATAATTTAAGATTCTTAAGAAAAGAAAGAAATTTAACAGTAAGAGAGATTGAAGCATTAACGGGAATAAGAAATAATACTTATTCAAGATATGAAACAAATGTTTTAGATCTATCAACAGAAAATATAAAAAAGCTTGCTGATTTTTATGAGGTATCTACTGATTATTTATTAAATTACAGCAATGAATATTTAACTGTTTATTATGAGCTAGCAGATACATCATATCATATTGATTTTGACACATGGAATTATTTAAAAGGCCATGAAATAATTTATTATACAAATAATAAAAGATGCATTAATTTAAATAGATTATTTAATGTTAATGAAGCGTATGATTTATCTGAATTAATCGAAAAAATATTTACAGTAAATTCTAAATTTTCCGATTTTAAAAGATCCATTAAAGCTACAATCTTTTTAAATATGGAATTGTTAGAATTATTGAATAGATTAATAATCCATACACTTACTGATAGATAATATAAAAAGATGTTCAGCAGAACATCTTTTTTAATTCTATAATTCATTTACTTCTTTTTCACTTAATGGCTTTTTATAATAGAAGCCTTGGACAATCTTTATATTATTTTCTTTAACAAAGGCATCTTCTTTTTTGTTTTCTATCTTACTTGCGATAACATTAACATTAAGCTCATTAGTTAAATCTAGAATGCTTTTTAAAATGATTTTATCATTTTCATTATCTAAATTGAATCTCTGTAAATCAATTTTAATATAATCAAATAATGATTTATTAAGCAAGCTTATGGCAGCTTTAAAATTATCAATAATAATCTTAAATCCAGCATCTCTTAATTTTTTTATAATTTCATATGCATCTTTTTTGTTTTCTAACAACAATTTTTCATTAATCTCTATATTTATTAAATCAGCTGGAACGTTATATCTCTTAATCAATTTTGTTAATGTTTCAGCTAATTGATTATAGCCAATATATTCATCACAAATATTAATATTTAAAGATATATTTTCTTTATTGTTTATTTTTTCTTTCAAGAATTTAATTGAATCTTCCCAAACAATAACATCCATATGATAAATATAGCCTGTATTAATAAACACTTCCATAAAGTTAGATATCTCAATTGGCTTATTATCGTCAATCCAACGAGCTAAGACCTCATAAGATGCAACATTTTTTCCATTTACATCATAGATTGGTTGATAATATGGAACGATTTTATGATTCTTTAATGCTTCTTCCATATTATCTAAAATATGTCTTTCATTTTTTCTTTGCTTAATAATTTCTTCATTATATAAGCTATATAATGTATCATATTTATATTTTACAAGCTTTATAGATGATAAAGCCCGGTCTATTAAAGCTCCAACAGGTGTTAACTTATCAGTTACATTACAAATACCAAATGATAAATTAATAAAGAATTTTGGATTAAAGAATTTAACATTTGATTTAATTTCATTTATTAAATCTTCAATTTCTTTCATGCTTCCTGATGCTAAAAGGGCAAATCTATCAGCACCTAAACGACAATAAATGATATCCATTTTTTCTGATAAGGTCATTAAAGTAGATGATATATGCTTTAATAAAACATTACCTGAAGCCATACCAAAATAAGAATTATATTGAGTAATTCTATCTACATCAAAAGCAATCATATGTAATTTTGTTACATCTTTTATCAAAGATATTTTTTCATTAGATCGCTTAATAAATTCTTCTTTTGTAAATAAGCCTGTAAGACTATCATAATTTGATTCTTGTAAATTATTATCGCTTGGCTCACCAATTTCTTTAATTGATAAAACAATAATTTTTTTATTATCTAAAGTAATTAATGTATATCTAAAGGCTGCATAATCTAATTCATCATCAATATATCTTCTATAATTAATTGTATAAATACCATCAGCAGCAAGTCTTGCTTTTACATTATTAATATCAGCTGCTTCTAAAACTCTTTTTCTATCATCCTTATAAACTGATGCATAAATAGCTAAAGTTGCACTTTTTGGATAATATAATTCTCTTAATGCAACATCTAAAATAGCCTTGTATCTACCATTAGTATAATATAATGTTTGAACTAATGTATCATAATCAATTAAAAAAATAGATGAGTAATCTGATGTTGCAGATGTAATAATATTAATTTGATCTTGGAATTCATTTCTTAAACGTGATATTTGCTGCTTAGATTGAATCTTAACTTTTTCATATAATACAGCAAGTCTTAATGTTCTACCTAATTTAATTAATGATTCCTTTTCTTCTTTTGTCCAAACCCTATTTTTATTATGGAAATCAGCAAATCCTACAATACCATCTAATGTTTTTTCATCTCTAAAAACACCATAATGTAGAATACTTTCTCCTTCTAATATACTATTAGCGTGATTGCAAATTAAATCTTCATCATAATTTATGAATAATCTTTCATATCCTTCTTTACCTAAATTATATATTCTTACAAAATGCTGTGAATCTTCCTTAACACTATTTTTTCCGATAACTAGCTCATATGTATCATCGATAACTAACGCTATAAAGCAAGCATCTAATTTAAATTTGTCCCTGAATAATGTTAATAATGGTTCTACCATATTTTCATCGAAAATATCTTTAGATTTTTCTAAATTATAAAAATTTAATAAGGCGAAATTAACACTTTGCATATTTAATTGTCCTCCTTATAAATCAAAAACTTTTTTTATGTGATAATGATTATAACATAATTTAATAAATAAATCTATATAATAAATTTTGATTTAAATTAAAAAGTCTCATGCGAGACTTTTATTTTAATTCCTTTATAGTACCCTTTTTAACATAATATATAAATTCATGCTTAGCGCCATCTAAATCATAATTAACTACAATTGTATCTTTATTTTTCTTATATGACTTATTAGATGCCTCATTATGAAGCTTAAAGGCTAAGGCTAATAATTCATTTTTCTTATCATCATAATCCTTAATATTATCAGATGTCATTAATACACTTCCAAATAAGGCATTGATTAATACTAAAGCCTTCTTTTGTTCAAATGATAAGCTAATATTATCATCTCTTAATAAGAATACATCTGGGTCATTTTTAAATAATTTATCATCAAATATTGATCTATAAATTGTATTTCTTAATGTAATCTTAGTTGAAATTCTTTCTCTATGCATAAATCTCATATAGAAAACATCATCAAATTTTAAAGATACATCTGGTCCTATTCTCATATAATCAAATAAGCCATATGAAGATGATAAAACTGCACCACAACCTAAAATCAATTTATCTTTTAATACTTCTCTTAAAAATTCATATGATAATCTTGATCTTTCTGCCTTAGTTAAGGAATCCTTATCCTTAATACATGAAGCATAAAGGAAATCTAATTTGAAAAAATCAAATCCTAAATTCATAAAATATTCTAAGCATTCTTTTATATAATTTCTAACTTTTTCTTGCTTCATATCCAAAGCGTAAAAGCCACTCCAGTTTCCTCCGCAGCTAATAGGATTACCTTCTTCATCCTTTACAAAATAATCAGGATGCTCACTGAATAATCTTGATTTAGTTTCAGCAACAAATGGAGCAAGCCAAATACCAGCTAGTAAATTTTTAGAATGAGCTTTATCAACTAATTCCTTTAATCCATTAGGGAATTTATTCTTATCTACATCAAGCCAATCGCCAACAAATGTTTCATAGCCATCATCAATTTGGAATAAATTAAATCTACTATCTAAAGAATCTAAGCAGCTGCTTACAATCTCTTCGTTAATGTTTTGATAATGATTGTACCAAGATGTGTAACCAAATATCTTTTCTGCCTTCTTAGGTTCATTATATTTATCCATCATTTTATTGATATCTTCATTTATATCAAAATCAAATAAAGTGAATGATTCACCCTTATTAATTTTCTTACCTAAAGCATCGCATGATAAAATAATTAAATTATCCTTAAAAGAAAATCTAATAACTAAATATGCATTTTTATAATTATTAGATGAAATAGCCATTGGCTTTAATTCATCCTTTATATAAGCAAAATCAAATCCATGAAGTGTATGCTTCTTATATGAAATGAAATGAGAATCTCCATATCTATCAAAATGGAACACATTATTAAGTGGCTTGAATATCTTTTTAGCATCCTTCATTTTATCATTAATGCTATATTCAAATGTATCAGTCCATGATTGGAAGCCATTTAAGAATAATTCTTGTTTTTTATTAAAGCTATAATCCATTACAATTCTAGCTTCAACAAATTCATAATCCTTTGAAGCATTTAAAACTAATTTATAATTGTTTCCAACATTTTTAAATATGATATCCTCTGTAGGATATTGATCAGTATAGTGAATTATTTCATTTTCACTCTTTAACGCAATAAAATATTTCATTTTTCTTTTCCTCTTATAATCGTTTATTTTCTAATATCATTATATAAGAAAAATTAAAAAAATAAAAGTCCAACACTCAAATCGATAGAATAAAAATTTTACTATCAAAAATAAAAAAAGTGGGAAGCCCACTTTTTTATAAATCACATTAATTTTTTGCCATCCTTGAAAGCAAATCCAACAACCTTACCTAATTCTCTATAGGTATGTCTTACAGGATCATATGAGATGAATCCACATTTATCATAATCAATTAAGCCATCCTTATCTAGATAAGCTTCATCAACAGATAAATTTATAACCTCACCAACTAATCTTTCGCCTTCAAATAATTTAACCTTACATTCCAATGTAACAGGATATTTTTTAAAGATAGGTGCATGAACAAATTTAGCATCCTCATATTCAAAATTTGCTTTAGCAATCTTATCAACATTTTTACCTGATGCAATACCAAAATAATCAGATTCAACTAAAGTGTCCTTTGTGGCAAAGGCAACTGTGAATGAATCATTAACCTTTAAATTATCTGTAGTCTTATGATTAGAAAGACAAATAGAAACCTCATATGTATCAGATTGTCCACCCCATGCAGCATTCATAGCATTTGGCTTTCCATCCTTATCATATGTTCCAATAATTAAAACTGGAAGTGGGAAAAACTGTAGCTTTTTTGAAAAATCTTTACGCATTTTTAAATCTCCTTTTCTTTTATTGTATGAATTTCTTTATTTATTTTAAAGCCTATGACTTTATCTAAATTAACATTTGTTGCTGATTTAAAAATATTCATTTCCAAATTAGGGATTTCTTCTCTTAATTTTCTTATCAATCTTTTTGTATTTAATCTTTGAGAATTAGAATTTTCACAAGAATAATTTTCTTCTGTAAATTTGCAAGCACATCTAATAAATACTAAATTATTATAGCTAGCCCAATCTAAAACATCCTCTTCCTTTATTAAATACATAGGTCTAATCAATTCCATACCTTCATAATTTTGACTATGAAGCTTAGGAAGCATTGTTTGGAATGAACCAGAATTAAGCATATTCATTAGGGTTGTTTCAATAACATCATCAAAATGATGCCCTAAAGCTATTTTATTACATCCTAAATCATTTGCCAAACGATATAAAGCACCACGTCTCATTTTTGCGCATAAATAGCAAGGTGTTTTTTCCTGCATAGCTGCAATTTCAAAAATATTAGTTTCCTTTATAATTGCATCTATATTTAATGTTTTTAAATTATTTTTAATTATATTAAGATTATATTCATTGTATCCAGGATTCATAACTAAATATTTAATTTCAAAATCTATTAAAGAATTCTTCTTATATTCTTCAAACAATTTAGCCATAAGCATTGAATCCTTACCACCAGATATACAAACGCATACCTTGTCGTTAGGTAAAATAAGCTTGTAATCGTCTATTGCCTTAACAAATTTATCATAGATTTTATTTTTATATTTAGTAATCAAACTATTTTCAATATTTGAAAGCATTGTATCACCATTAATTATTTTCTTTGTTTTTTAAAGCTTCTTTCCATTTATTAGAAACCACTAATACAGCAACAGAGGCTATACATAAAAATAAAAAGCCTATTATAACAAAAACACTATATTGAGATGGAACAAAAAAGCCTATTACACCTAAAGCCTCAAGCATAACTGCAAAAACTAATAATAAAGCTTTAAAGATAAGCATATTTTCTTTCCAATTTAAAATTGTATATAAAACTATTAACAAACCAACAATAATACTTACTATATTATAAAATTCCATATTTATACCTCAAAAACATTATACAATATTTTAAATATTTTAAAATATATTATTTAAAAAAAACTTCTTAAGAGTTATAATAAAAGAAATTGTTTTATAAGAGGTGAAAGTATGTTAAATATTAAATTTGAAAAGGCTAAGAGCTTAAAAGAAAAGCCAGATCAAAATAATCTAGGATTCGGTAAGTTCTTTACTGATTATATGTTTATTATGGACTGGGATCAAAATCAAGGATGGCATGATGCAAGAATCGTTCCTTATGGACCAATTCCAATGTCACCAGCCTCAACAGCCCTACATTACGGTGCTGAAATTTTTGAAGGTATGAAGGCATATAGAACAAAAGAAGGTAAAATTCAATTATTCCGTCCTTATGAAAATGCTAAAAGATTAAATGTATCTGCTGATAGATTATGTCTTCCAGAGCTTCCTGAAGATGACTTTGTTGAAGCAGTTAACGCATTAGTAAATATTGATAGAGATTGGGTTCCATCAAATCCAGGTACTTCTTTATATGTAAGACCATTTATGATTGGTGATGACCATACATTAGGTGTTCATGATGTTAAGCATGCATTATTTATGGTTATTTTATGTCCAGTTGGTTCATATTATAAGGAAGGCTTAAATCCAGTTTCAATCATGATTGAAACTGAAGATGAGCGTGTTGCTGGTAAGGGTGGTACAGGATTTACTAAATGTGGTGGAAACTACGCTGCTTCTACTAGAGCTGGAAAACGTGCTGAAGCAAAAGGATATTCACAAGTTTTATGGCTTGACTGCGTTGAGAAAAAATATATCGGTGAAGTTGGTGCCATGAATGTTATGTTTAAGATTAATGGTGAGGTTGTAACACCTGAATTAGATGGTACAATTTTAGCAGGTATCACAAGAAAATCTTGCTTACAAATTTTAAGAGAAAAAGGTATTCCTACAACTGAAAGAAAGGTTTCTTTAAAGGAATTAACTGACGCAGTAGAAAATGGTTCTTTAGAGGAAGCTTGGGGTACTGGTACTGCTGCTGTTATTTCACCAATTGGTTTACTTGAGGTTAATGGTAAAAAATATCAAATCAACAATGGTAAAATTGGTAAAGTATCTCAAATGCTATATGATACAATTACAGGAATTCAATCAGGCAAGCTTGATGATCCATATAATTGGACATATGAAGTAAAAGAAAGATAATATTAAATTAGAGAAGATTAATTCTTCTCTTTTTTTTATGAATGAATAACGTTTACTTAAGCATTATTTTTAAATTTTTAACAACTTATGATATAATATCTAAGGTGATTTTTATGAAGACTGAATTACTTGCACCAGCAGGATCATTTGAATGCTTTAAACAAGCATTGTATAACGGTGCTGATGCTATTTATCTAGCAACTGAAAGATTTGGAGCTAGAGCCTATGCTAAAAATTTAACATTAGATGAACTAAAGGATGCTTTAATATTAGCTCATTCTTTAAATAAAAAAATTTATGTAACAGTTAATACAATTATTAAAGAAAATGAGCTTGAAGAGGCTAAATTATATTTAAATAAGCTTTATGAGCTTGGAGTTGATGGCGTAATTGTTACTGATTTTGCATTAGTAAATTACATCATTAATAATTTAAGTGAAATGGAGGCTCATATATCTACTCAATCTGGTTTAAAGGATTTAGAGGATGTAAGATTCTTTGAAAAATTAGGAGCTAAAAGATGCGTTTTAGCAAGAGAAAACTCTTTTGAAGAAATCAAATATATAAAAGAAAATTCCAAAATGCCTATTGAGGTTTTTGGATATGGTGCCCTATGTGTTTCATATTCTGGTGGATGCTTATTTTCTTCACTTCTTTCTTTAAGAAGCGGAAACAGAGGACGCTGTAGCCAAAATTGTAGAAGATTATATCAAATATATAAGGATGATAAATTATTCCAGGATTTTGGATATCATTTATCAATGAGAGATTTAAATACTTCTTCTTATTTTCCAAAATTAAAGGCTATTGGTGTTGATTCATTAAAGATTGAGGGAAGAATGAAATCAGAAGATTATGTAAAAACTGTAACAAGTGAACTAAGACATAAGCTTGATGATGATTCATATAATCCAACACTTGATAATGTATTCCATAGAAATTATACAAAAGGCTTTATTTTCGGTGAAGATAAATCTAATATTGTAGATTCATCAAAAAGAACAAATGAAGGAGCCTTTATAGGTAAAATTTTAGGATATGAAAATAATTTAGCAAAAATAAAGCTTCAAAGACCATTATCGATAAAAGATAGAATTAGAATTGAAGCTAAGGAAGATTATTATTTTACAATTGATAAATTGTTTAATGAATCTAAAAAAGAAATTAAAGAATCATCTTCTATTTGCTATATCAATATTTATAATAAACAACCAGTAGGATCTAAAATATTTAAAATGGTTGATTCTTCCATCGATTTAACAATAACTAATAAATATAAAGAAAAAATTATTATTAAAGCTTATGGTAAGGTTTCATCACCATTAACAATAACAACAACTATTTATGGTAAAACTTTTACTGCTAAATCAGATTCATTATTAGAAGAATCTTTAAAAAGACCACTTGATAAAGAATCATTATTCAAACAATTATCAAAGCTAAATGATACGTCATTTTATTTAGGTGATATAGAATTTAATTTAACTGATAATTGCTTTATGGTAATTAAAGATATAAATGAAACAAGAAGAAAGCTAATTGATGAAATTAATAATTATTTCCAAAATTCAAGAGCTATTAATGATATCAAAGCATTATCAAATGATTTAGAAATAGAAAATGATGAATTTGAGCTTGTTGCTAAATGTAGGACTGATGAACAATATGAAGCATTAAAGGAATTAGGCATCAATAAAATCTATTATAAAAATTATATTCCTTACGTTGATGCTAAATATAATGATATAGAAAACAATTATATTCTTGCCGGAAATTATGGGGCAATTAATCATTATAGTGATAAAGAAATAACATGCGATTATTCATTTAATGCTATAAATAGCGAAGCTATCTATAATTTATTAAAACGCGGCGCTAAATATGTTACATTATCCCTTGAAATGGATTATGATTTAATAAAAGAAACTACTACTTCTTTTAAAAATAAATTTGGATTTAATGCTCCAATTGAAATTGTAGCGTATGGAAGAGAAAACCTAATGACTACAAAATATTGTCCATTAAAAAAGCATGGAGAATGTGGCAAATGTAACAACCATCAATATTATTTAAAGGATGATTTTGCTAAATTTCCAATTTATCATGAAGGATGCATAACACATATAATTAATGATAAACCTTTAAATTTAGTTGATGATTTAGATAAATTATTACCTTTAACAAATAAAACTAGATTAGATTTCACAATTGAATCTAAGGATGAAGTTATTAAAATTGTAAATGAATTTAAAGATGCTTTAAATGGTAAGAAAAATCAATTTAATAAAGAAAAAGATACCAGAGGATATTTTAAAAGACCTATCTTGTAAGATAGGCCTTTTTTATGAATATATAATTGTTTTATAAACATCGAAATAAACATTTACTCTGTCTTTTCCTGTTAAATCATCCAATTCCTTTTTTAATTTAGCGTTATTAGCAATAAAATCAACTAAGAAAGGATTATATCTTGTTCCTTTTTGTTCTATTAATTCATCTAATACCTTTTTAAATGATTTACCAGATGTATAATTTCTTCCTAAAACATCTGTTGCCGCATCGATTGTATCGGCAATAGTTATCAAGTCAATGGCAATCTTATATTTTGATTTTGTATTATCAAAATCACTAGGATATCCATCTTTTCCATCATAAGCTTTATGATGTCCAATCATTACATCATAATATTTTAAGAAATCCTTATCATCACCAATTAATAATTTACTTTTTGAAGGATGCAATTTTATATAATTAAATTCATCCTCACTCAATTTTCTATTTTGTAAATTAATAACTCCTACAGTTAAGCATTTACCTATATCATGATATAAAGCTGCATTTGTTAAATAATATAAGATATCATCATCCTTTTTATATCCCATATCAATTAAATTTTTAAAGATTCCTTTATTATCCCTTAACAATTCCTTCGCAATTAAAATAGTTATATTTTTAACCATTATACTATGAATATATGTTATAGGTTGTCTTCTTAATATTAAAGAATTTAATAGTGTGCACTTCTCATCAAATTCATCATAAAATGGTAATAAATATTTATATACATCAGCTGATACGTCATCAAAATAGCTTGTATAATCCTTATAAGGTACTGTCTTTATATAATTAATTAAATTATTACCAATAACATTAACATATTTATATTTTAAATTAAGGTCTACACCAGGCTTTTTTAATAATGTTAAAATCATTTCTGAAATATCAAATATTTCACAGAATTCATTAATGTTATTATCATCATTCTCATATTTAAAGCCAGGTTTATGAATTGATTTATAAATATCAAAAAGCTTTTCTATCATACCTTGATAATCCATTTCTTCTTTAGAATAGCTATAAACCAAATCTATTAATCTTCTTTGATTATCATCAATTTCTTCTTCATCAATAATAGAATATATTAATTCAAAATATTCTTTATCATTTAATGATTCATCATTAATAAAATATGAAAAGCCTGTAATGAACACTTCATTAATAAGATGCATTTCTTCTATTATTTCATTATTGTATTTATCAATTTTTGATACAATATCACTATTATAAAATTCTTTAGCTTCCTTATAATATTTAATAAAATCCTTTCTTACGCTCTTTTTTAAATCAGCTAATGGGCCAATTAAATTATAATAAGTTATAAAGAAACATCTTCTTGCATAAGGATTCTTAAATTGATTATATTTATCCTTTAAAGCTAAAACCTTCTTATATTTTGCAAGTGGATTAACAATTGTGGATTCATTATCCATTCTTAAATAAAATTCCATTTCCTCTAATGCACCTAATACATAAAGAGGAATTAATTTTTCATAATCGATATTTTTTTCATAATAATTAATAAGTTTATTAATTATTTTAATCATAATACCAGCATCATGAATGTCATTATCATTACATTTTTTTAAGGTATCAAATAATTTTTGAGCTATTTCATCATCCAAATCCATTTCTAATAATTCATACAATTTTTCAATAATTAGCTCATTTTGCTTAAACATTTTTCTTATTGTTTTTGATCTTTTTATTAGATTCTTTTTCCATTTTGAAAAATCACTAATTGAATACAATGAATCATTATAATCACTATAAACAACTAAATTTTTCAAATAATCAGTATTCAATTTTTTAATTGTTTGAAATTTATCATTCATTATATTAATTAGCCTCCTTCAAAAGTTTTTTTCATTATAACATAATTATTATAATAAACAAAATTTATAATTTATTATTTTTTAGAATAAATATTCGTCTTTTTTCTTCCTCTTCTTCAGGCCATGCAAAATGTTTAACATCAATCACTTTAAAATATTCATTAAAAATTTCAATCCACTCATCATCAGATAATGATGTTAATCTTAATATTCCATCGATAAAAGCACTATTTCCTATAACCTTAAATCCTCTTTTTTTCATTTCTACTATAGAAATATAATAATTGACTGAAAAAATAACATAAGAGTTAGGCTTAACAATTCTTGAAGCTTCCTTAATAATATTTTTAGCAGCATCAAGAGGAATAACATCAATTACATTAGATGAAAAAAAGCCATCATATGAATTATCTTTTTCATTATTTATCCATTTTTCATCTATTAAAATAGCTTCTATTTCATTTTCTAAATTATATGCTTTGGCATATAATGATGTAACCTTAACTGAATTTGGACTAACATCAACTGACTTTATTTTATTTTTTCCTTCCTTAGCCATAATGATAGATGCCCAACCCGTCCCAGAACCATAATCTAAAACATAATTAGAATTTTTAAATAATCTTAAGGCATCAAGCTGTTTTAATGATGGTGCTAAGGACAAATAATCTTTTTCATTTATATTTTTAAAATAATCATAATCAGCATCAGTTAATTTATAATAATTATCCCAAAATTTCATTAAATTCTTAGTTACATCATCCATAATAATTAACCTGCATAAAATTCTGTAGTAGTTTTATTAGCTTGAATTAATACTGAGCTTTGATTAAATTTTTTGATTAGATCCTTTGATGCTTTATGAACAGCTTCAAGATTTGTATCACTTAAATAAATAACTAATGTATATTCATTATAAATAATATCTCCATCAATCCAACCGCCATTTGCCTCTTGAATTGTGAATCCTCCAAAATGGTCAACCAATATCTTTTCTGCTTCTTCTTTGCATTTTTCCTTTTCAAAGACAGGAAGATTTGTATCCTTATCATTAGTTCCTAAATATAATACATATTGAATATCTTCTTTTGTTTCTTGTTTTGAATTATTTAGTGCTAGTATAGATAAACTCATAGTAACAACTGAAATTGCCAAAGATACAAAACAAATAACAACTAAAATAACACCAAATTTTTTATTCATAACCCCCACCTCATAATTTTATTATAACAAATTTTTATAATTTTTTTAAATTTTTTTATAAGACAAAAAAATAAAGGGCTACAAGCCCTTTAATTATTCAAATTTATTTCTAATTTCTCTAACCTTATTAATTTTATGATTTACCTCATCTAGGAATGCTTTATAAACTGATAATGTTACTTCTGCATCATCTAAAGCATCATGAAGCTGATTTTCATCAACATCATAATATGTTTGATAAAGTCTAAATAATCCTGGATCATTTTTAAGCTCATAATAACCTTTTATTAATGAACAAATATTTACATATCTTATATTTAAATTTTCTTTTTCATTAATAACAAAAGAATCATTTAAAACAAGGCTATCATTTTTACCAAAAATGATTACTGCCGGATTATAATTTTCATAAATTTCTTTAAAATCATCATAAAATTCATTATATGAAATAGATTTTAAGTCGAAATCTTCCTTTTTAATTCCTAAGAATTTTTCAGCTCTTCCATTTATTGTTTTAGCAATTGTAGGCTTTACATATTTATTATATCTTAATATTTCATCACCTGATGCATCAACCAATATGAAGCCTGCCTGAATTAATTCAGCCCTAAATGATTTACCCTTAGTTCCAAATCCAGGCATAGTCATTTCTAAATCTAAAACCATATAATTACCTAATGTTTTTAAAAAGCTAGTTAAGCTTTTATTTAAAAAGCTCTTATCGTAATAAATAGTCTTTTTAACACCAACAGCATACAATCTATCTACATAAGAAACTATGTAACATGCAATTTTGTTTTTGGTTTTTAAAGAATCCTCTTGATAATCTAATTCAATAACATTACCAATATATAAATATCTTTTAAAGATATTCATCTGACTATTATTGAAATAAAAATATTTAATTTTTCTATATTGTCTTATACCTATAAGCTTATGCTTAAGATCAACAACATGAATTATTCCTTTAATAGTCATAAATTCTCCTTTATAGCTTTACTGAAATTGATATTCCATCACCAATATCAAATATTGATGTTTTATATGATTTATTTCTCAATAATTCATCATGGAATGCTTTTAGCTTTCTTGCTAAGCCTCTAACACTTCTTGATAAATTATCATAATTTGCTTCATCTAAAACTAATCCATGAAAAAGCATATTATCACAAAATACTACGCCGCCTATTTTTAAAAGTGGAGTATATAAATTAAAGAATTTCATATATTGAGCTTTAGCAGCATCAATAAATATCATATCAAATTCTAAATCTTTCACATCATCAAATGCTTCTAAAGCATCCTTATAGATTATGTGTATTTTATTTTCTTTATTGATAGCTTTAATATTTTTTGTTGCTTCATTATACATATTTTCATTTCTTTCAATTGTATAAATTTCGCTATCAATTAATCTATTCATTCTTATTGCAGAATAACCAATTGCTGTACCTATTTCCAATATGCGTAAAGGACGATTTAGCATGATAATTTGTTCAAGCATTGCTAAACCAGCATCCTTTATAATTGGAACATTATTCAAATTAGCATATTCTCTTAAGCTTAAATCAAATTCATTAAAGCTTAAATTTAATAAATTATCTGCATCCTGCACAGCCATTGCAACCACCTTCACAGCTATCGCAGCCATTAGAGCCACAAGAGCATTCATTTTCATCTTCAGGTAAGTTATTTGCATAATCATCTAATAATTCTTCAAGCATTGCCCATTCTTCTTCAGTTTCAACCTTTTCTAAAGAACCTTCTCCGCCCTTTTCAGGATGATAAATTGCAGCTGCACAATTATCAGTTCCATTTACTTGGAAAACTACATAATCCTTATTATTTTTTTCATAATGATAAGTGAATAAAATTGTGCATTCTAATTCTTTACCATCATCTGTCTTAATTGTTAAATTACGGTCTGTCATAATTAATTCTCACTTTCTATCTAAATAGTCTTGCAAAATGACTACGGCAGCCATTTCATCTTTTAGTTCTTTTCTTTTTTCTCTTCTCATATTACCAGCAATCATTGTTTTATCAACTATAACTGTTGTTAATCTTTCATCACTTAAAACAATATTTAAACTAGGACATAATGCTTGAAGCTTATCTTTAAAATCATAAGATATTTGAGCTCTTATACCTAAATCACCATTCATATGCTTAGGTAGCCCTAAAACAACACAATCAATTTTATATTTTAAAACTAATTCAGCTGTATGATTTATAGCAGCATCATAATTATCCTCTTTAAATCTAAATGTTTCTAAATTAGATGCAATTATTCCTGATTCAGAAATAGCGATACCTAAGGTTCTACTTCCTAAATCTAATCCTAAATATTTCATTAGATAGTAGCTTTTAAATGCTCTAAAGCATTCATTAACTTAGAAGGATCTTTACCACCAGCTTGAGCTAAATCTGGCTTTCCTCCTCCGCCGCCACCGCAGATTGAGCAAGCTTCTTTTACAACTGCTCTAGCATCATATTTAGCACTTGTTGCACAAACAAATGTAACCTTAGAATCATTTGCATATGCTAATAATACTAAATCTAATCCCTTATTATTTCTTAAGGCAGTAGCCATATCTTTTAATAGGTTTGTATTTTCTTCATCAACCTTAACAAATAATTTATTGTCAATGATTTCTGAATCAAATTTATTTAAATCCTTTAATGCATTTTGGCTCTTCTTTGCTTGATAATCCTTTTCAAGCTCCTTTAATGCATTTTGAGCTTTAATGATTTCTCCTCTTAAAGCTAATACATAACGATAACCTTCAACATGGATTTCTCTTACATCATAATTGAAATGTAATTCAACGCCTTCATTTCTTGCTGCTTTAATAATATCTAAAGCTTTAGAAATTGCTGAATCTAAATTAGCTTTTAAATTAGAAATATTCTTCTTTACAATTTCCATTGCGTTTGGACCTGTTGCTGCTGTGATTCTAAATACACCAGAACCAATTGATTCAAAGCTATAAATACAATACTTTAAAACATCAGCTGTATTTTCAACATGGGTACCAGCACAGAATTCTTTAGAAATACCCATATCAACAACTCTAACTGTTGCGCCATACTTTTCACTGAATAAAGCCATAGCTCCAAGCTTTTTAGCTTCTTCAATTGGTAAAACTAAAGTATCAACTTTATGAGCTTCTTTGATATATTGATTTACTAAATCTTCAACTCTTAATAATTCATCATCAGTTGGTGTTTGATAATTATTGAAGTCAAATCTTGAATATGAAGCTCCAACTTGAGAACCTTGTTGATGAACATGGCTTCCTAATACTTGCTGTAATGCTGCTTGTAATAGGTGAGCTGCAGAGTGATTCTTTCTTGTTAAATCTCTATTTTCCTTATCAACCTCAGCCCAAACAATTTGACCAACCTTGAATGGATTTTCTTTTAATACATGTAAATGTTGACCATTAGGCATCTTAACAACATCAACAACTTCGATATCGCCAATCTTACCTTTATCTGATAATTGACCACCAGAAAATGCAAAGAATGGTGTTTCATCTAAAACTACTGCATTATCAAATACTGCAATAATTTTTGCCTTATGTGCTGTAGAATTGTATCCTGAGAATCTAGATTCATCCTTAAATTTTAAGAATTCTTCATTTTGACCCTTCATTGAATTTTCATCCTTACGAGCGTTTCTTGCACGTTCCTTTTGAGCATTTAAGCACTTCTTAAAGCCTTCAACATCAACCTTAAGATTTTGTTCTTCAGCATATTCTTCAGTTAATTCTAGTGGGAATCCATATGTATCATAAAGTAAGAATGCATCCTCACCTGAAATAACACCTTTTGCACTTAAAGCAATTGATGCTAATCTCTTTTCACCTGAAGCTAATGTTGATAAGAATTTTTCTTCTTCAGCTGTAATAATTTGCTTAACGATATCCTTCTTTTCATGTAGGTATGGATAGAATGGATCCATAATATCGATAACTACATCAACAAGCTCAGCCATAAATGGTCTATTAATACCAATTGATTTAGCATGCTTAGAAGCTCTTCTTAAAACTCTTCTTAATACATAGCCTCTTCCTTCATTTGATAAAGTAGCACCATCAGCTACAGCAAATGTTACTGTTCTTACATGGTCAGCGATAACCTTAAATGCCATTTGACCATTATATTTAACACCTGAAATTTCTTCAGTCTTCTTAATGATAGGCATAAATAAATCTGTATCGTAGTTAGTATCAACACCTTGCATTACACAACATAATCTTTCAAGACCGCATCCTGTATCGATGTTTTTAGAAGGTAATTCCTTATAATCTTTTCTTGCGACGCCTTCTTTTGAATTAAATTGAGAGAATACGATATTCCAAATTTCAATAAAACGATCGTTTTCGATGTCCTTTTCAATTAATTCCTTACCACGTTTATCATATTTTTCGCCTCTATCATAAAACATTTCTGTATCAGGGCCACATGGACCTTCACCGATTTCCCAGAAATTTCCTTCAAGAGGAATTAAATGATCTTCAGCAATTCCGTTTTTCATCCAAGTTGCTTTAGCATCCTTATCATCTACATAGTAAGTGATATAGATTTTATTCTTATCGAATCCAAACCATTTTGGATCAAATAATAATTCTACCGCAAATTCGATTGCTTCGCTTTTAAAATAATCTCCAATAGAGAAATTACCAAGCATTTCAAAGAATGTGTGATGTCTTGCAGTTTTACCTACATTTTCGATATCATTAGTTCTAATACATTTTTGGGCATTTGTGATTCTTGGATTTTCAGGAACCATTGAACCATCAAAATATTTTTTTAATGGTGTAACACCCGCATTAGTCCAAAGTAATGTTGGATCATTTGCAGGAACAAGTGATGCAGATGGTTCAACAGAATGTCCTTTTGACTTAAAGAAATCTAGCCACATTTGTCTGATTTCATAAGATTTCATATTTTTCATTACCAAAACCTCCAAAATAAGCCTATGCTTATTTCTTTTAATATTTATAATATTAACTCTTATCTATTTTACCATAATCTAGATATTTATCAATATTAGATTTTTTTAAGTAATAAAAATATTTTTTTAAAAAATTAAAAAAACTGACTATGATTTATAATAAAGGAGTTTTTTATATGAAGGATAAAATGACAAATAAAGAAAAAGAATTATTAAAAAAATATTATTCATGTGGTATTTCTATTGAAGCCTTAAGCATTGCATCAGGCTACGATATATCATTAATCAAAAAGGTTTTAGGTATTAAAAAATGATTTACTGGAAGGATATAGCATCATACATAAAAAAAAGACGAATCGCTAAAAATATATCCATAAGGGAAATATCTAAAGAATTCGCCATTAATAAAGACAAATATTTAAGAATAGAAAATGGTATTCAAGAACCATCATTTGAAGAGCTACAAAATATTTTAAAATATTTTGATATGGAATTATTCATTATCCATAAATGAATATGGGGTAATTCCTTCCATATCATATTCTCCTAAGTATTCAAATGGTATTTCAGGGTCAAAAATCTTATTATCTATTGAATTTTTGCCCATATCAACAAGCTTATTATACAAGGCTGTTTGCCTTGTTGGATCCATTGTTTTTATTGCGAAATCCAATGATTCAAGCTTACCTACCAATATTAGCTTTTTCTTTGCTCTTGTTACAGCAGTATATATTATTTTTTTCTTAAGCATTATTCTATAGCTTGGTAAAATTGGTAATATAACATTATCAAATTCAGATCCTTGAGATTTATGAATTGATATTGCATAGCCTAGCTTTAAATTATCTAAATCCATAGCACTATATGAAACTAATTTACCATCAAAATCAATTAACAAATAATCCTTTTCATCTATTTTACATATATCGATAATTCGGCCAATATCACCATTCATTATATCTAATAC
>JAEEGL010248880.1_pt1 | contig 43631 bp, 35 predicted proteins | sample 9134231 | NCBI WGS metagenome assembly JAEEGL01 (sample SAMN16246548, study PRJNA631951) | gut metagenome | biome: gut microbiome; feature: rumen; material: fiber-attached | host: Bos | place: Iran: Karaj | collected 2018-10
GAGGCAGAGCATCAGTATAGAATGTCGGATGATTGCTTTCATAGTGTTGTCTTATTTGATGTACTTCTTACGTTTTATCTTCTTCTTGAGTTGAGGCGTACAAGTGTCGTCGCCCTTCTGTTTGGCCAGCTTCCAAAGCCTTAACGCCGTTTCCGGCTCACCAATATTAGCATAGACGTCTCCCGCGTGCTCTATGACATTACCCTGCAACCTTTCGTCGGAAAGAAGCTCTTCATCACTCCTTTCTGGATTGACCACCTTGTCCATATAAGTACGGGCATGAGCATAATCCTCTTTCATAAAAAGAATCCAAGCATATGTGTCGAGGTAGGTGATATTGTCCGGCTCTTGGCGGATAGTGCGATAACTCATCTCCTCTGCTTTGTCGAGCTGCTCACCCTTGAGACTCAAGTAGTAGGCATAGTTGTTGAGGCACATAATGTTGTCGTCCTTATAGACGAGTGCCGAGTCGTAGGCAGCAAAGGCCTCTTGCTCTTTCTGCTGCTGATAATAAATGTCGCCAAGCACACCAAAAACATTCGACACAAGATTTGGATGCACTTCATCTGTACGGACGCGAAGGCCTTGCTGCAAAACCTCTGCTGCATCCGAAAGCTTCTTTTGCTCGGCCAACGCCATACCTAAATAATAGGCATAAGCTATCTCTTCGGGATGATAGTTGAGACCGCGACGGCTGATGTCCTCCACGCCTTTTTCATCGTTTTGCTCTGCATAGTATTGCAGCAACTCGCGAAGTGCCGTCTCGTTACCGGGGTCAACTTCAAGTACTTGCCGCATTGTTTGGCAAAGCGCCTCCTTTGGCTGCTTGCTATAGAGCTGATAGGCGGCCTTCATTATGAGCACGTCTGTGTCTTGTTGCGGACGGGAAAGCAAAGTGTCGAAGGCTGCGGTAAGCTGTGGAGCCAATGTTGAATCACGTTGAACATCAGTTATATAAGACCTGAGCATAAGCACCCGCAATTGTGTAGGAGAGTCGGGACAAAACAGCAAAGAGTCGCGCATCCTATTATAAAGGTCGCCCTTGCCGCTGTCGCGCAAGTAATCCATTGTGGCAAGCTGAAGATTCGTATTGGTGGGTTCTTTGGTACGCACCTCATCATATATTTCAAGAGCCTTCAACGTATCGCCTGCCTGCATATACTGGCTACCCACCACAACCCGCAAGTTCATATCGTGGGGCGACTCGTCACAAAGAGCCTGCAACTGCATAAAGGCAGAATCGAGTTGCTCCTTTTCCTTGTATAGTCTGAACTTCTCAATGCTCACCTGTGGGTTAGGACCTTCGAGCAACTCAATACGATTGAGGGCACCAATGGCCTTGTCCGTGTTACCCACTGTGCTGTAAAGCTGAACCAGTTGCGTAAGAATGTCGCTGCGGCGCGACTGTAGAGCTGCCATCTTCTCCAAGACAGGAATGGCCGACTCAGCATCCCGCTTGTTCAGATAAAGCGCAGCTAACGTTTCAAGATAATAGGGATTGTTGGCATCGTGCTCGCAAGCCTCTCTAATATAAGCTGTTCCAACGCTGTCTGAGCGGAGGTAAATGTAAAGCAAGCCTGTGTTGTAGAGCGCCTCGGGAGCCTGAGGATTGATGTCGAGGCAATGGTGATAGAGATCTAAAGCCGACGAATAGTCTTCCTGAAGGCGACATTTCTCAGCTTCGAGGTAGAAATAATCGAAGTTTGTCTGCGCCTTGAGGCCCGTTACGCCAAGCATAATGACAAGAAGCAGCACAAGGTGTCGGAAAAAACATAGTGCCGCATCAGAGAACACATAGTGGTGCGTTGGGCAACACATAGTGGTGCGTTGGGCAACACATAGTGGTGCGTTGGGCAACACATAGTGCTGCGTTTTTAACATTTCCACAATCCTTTTCATTTTGTGCCGCTGTGTCCGAATCCTCCCGAACCGCGTTCCGTCTCAGGAAGCACTTCCACTTGTTCCCATTCCGCCTGTTCGTGCCGAGCTATTACCATCTGAGCAATACGTTCTCCATCAGCAATAACAAAAGGTTCATTCGAAAGGTTGACCAAGATGACACACACTTCGCCACGATAGTCGGCATCAATGGTACCAGGCGTATTGAGGACTGTGATACCGTGCTTTAGGGCAAGCCCGCTGCGAGGACGCACTTGTGCCTCGTAGCCTGGGGGCAAAGCCATAAAGATACCTGTGGGAACGAGGTGTCGCTCCATCGGTCGTAATTCTATTGGTGACTCTATGTTGGCTCGAAGATCCACTCCTGCGGACAAAGGTGTTGCATATTGCGGCAGCGGATGATGGCTGCGATTGATGATTTGGACTTTCATTGGTGGGAGTTATGGGAATAATGGGAACTATGGGAATAATGGGAGCTATGGTTATACTGCCGGGAGACTCATCCCGTTTATCTTTCTGTAAAGGTCGAGGGCATAGACATCGGTCATACCTGATATATAGTCAAGGACAGCCATAATCCTTTCGTATAAAGTGGGCGCAAGGATGTCGTATTGCGTGCTGACGCGGTTGATGAGCAACTGGGAGAAAGCTCGGTCGGAATGCGTAGCAGCCTGTACCATCAAGTCTGTCAATGTGGTAATGACCTTGTAGCCGGCAATCTCAATATCTACCACGTCCTTACAATGGTATATCTTCTTGTAGGCAATCTGCTCGCATTGTTGGTAGGCTTTTCGCGGAAGGTCTTCGATATGTTCAATGAGAGAGCCTTCAAAGGTGCCATTCAAAATGGCCTGCTCTTTCTCAATGAACACATGGACACATTGTTGCTCCAGACAGTTGATGACACAAGAACGGAGATAGACAATCTGTTCGTTAACATCATCCACGAGCTGCATCATACGTTCCTCTATATGTTGCTGCTGCTCTTCGCTGAAATAAGCGAGGAACAATTGCTTTGTTTCTTCTGTCGTTAAGAGCTTCAGCTTGTGTGCGTCCTCAATATCCATTATCTGATAGCAGATATCGTCGGCAGCCTCAACAAGATAAACGAGGGGATAGCGGACGTAATGCACAGCCCCATCTGGTGCAGGAAGCTTGATGATGCCAAGCTCCTTGGCGATACGTTCATAGTCTTCCACCTCGCTTCGGAAAAAGCCAAACTTACGTTTGTCGCCTGCAAGGTCGGAAGAGAACGGGTATTTGACGATACTTGCCAAAGTGCTGTAAGTCATAACGAAGCCGCCTTTCCGACGCCCTTTGAAGTGATGTGTGAGCAAGCGAAAAGCATTGGCGTTGCCTTCGAAGTGCGTAATGTCGTCCCACTCCTGCTGTGACAGGCCGTCACCAGTCTCGGGACAAATGTAGTCTTTCAGGAAAAGCCCGTTGCCTTCGCTGAAGTATGTACCAATTGCTTTCTCTCCACTATGGCCGAAAGGCGGGTTGCCGAGGTCGTGAGCAAGGCAGGCGGCGCTCACAATATTGCCCAATTCGGTGAAGTGCGTGCTATAGAGTTCCGGGTGCTGCTTTAGGATGAGGCGACTGACGTCGTTGCCAAGGCTTCGTCCCACACTACTTACTTCAAGGCTGTGCGTTAGACGATTATGTACGAAGATGCTTCCAGGAAGGGGAAAAACCTGTGTCTTGTTCTGCAAACGCCGGAAAGGAGCGGAGAAGATAAGACGGTCGTAATCGCGCTGAAACTCAGTACGATCATCGCTTCTCTGCTGCATTCCCTCCTGCCCAAGGCGTTTGCTGGAGAGCAGTTGTTCCCATCGCATCAACATGATACAGCCTCCCCCGTCCCCTCCAAAGGAGGGGTGATAGGTCTCTCTGCTTCGCCGCCGCCGTTCCCCCCTCCTTTGGAGGGGCTGGGGGAGGCAGTCGGTTTATAGAATATCCTGTTCGCTCCGCTGGTAAATTTCACCAGCTCGGGATGCTCTGCAGCAAAGGTATCGATGTGGCGCATTCGCTTTTCCTGAAGAATTTCATCTACAGCAATAAGGATGCCTGTCTCTTCAACTTCGCCGAAACCATCGTTGATGGCTGTGCCGAAAAGCTTCATGGTGGGACTTAAGCCCATATAGGCATTGACCAGCGGCGGGATATTGTAGCCCAAAGCACGCACTTCGCGGTTAAGGATGCGGTAATCGGCTTTGAAATCATCCTCAGTAAAGAGTTGCTTGAATGTCTCCGGGTCGTGCCAAAGCTTGAGGGGCTGCATAGGATAGATAAGGTTGTCCGGGTCGGGGAAGTGCTTGTTGAGGAAGTAGAGAATCATATCGCGAGCCATACGATCGTAGCTTGGATACATAGTGAATTTGCCGAAGAGGTAGCGTATCGTTGGCTCAATGACGACTATTGCCCCGAGTCCATCCCAAAGATTATCAAGGGCAAAGATGCCTTTCCTGCCTCGCAAAGTGCTTTGATACTCAAGGGTGACAAAGCTGCGCCCCAGCTCAATGGTCCACGGGGCGTAGTCTTTCATAAAACGCTCCGAGAATCGGAACATATGGCTCGTTGCGAGGATAGGCTGCCCGTCGGGTGCTATCTTCCAATCTTTCCCAAGAATATAGCGGTAGCCGCCAACAATCTCTTCCGTCTCAGGGTCCCAGACGAGGATTTGCTTATAGCAGTTCTCGCAGGTGTCGAACTCGTCGAGGTCGATACTCTTGCCTGTTCCGCCACCAGCAGCACGGAAAGCTATCTCGCGCAAACGCCCTATCTCGCGCACCACATTCGGCGAGTCTTGCCAAGTAACAACATATATTTCGTTGCTACTCTTGTTTGTCATACGCAACCTCTTGTCGGGTGTGAGTTCTGATTTCAGCACCTCTACGGGAATAGGCTCAGCTATTGGTTCCATTTTCCTTTGTTCTTCCATTGTTATCGGAGTATTCTGAGTAATCTGATTATTCGGGGAGTTATATTTCATAAACTTTATCCTGCACCCATCTCCCCCACTCGCCTGGTTTCTTCGAAGAGTCGAAGGTCTGCCAGGGAATAGGCTTTCCTATGCGGACAACGAAATGCTTGCCCTTACATTTATACATTTCGTCGGGCAGGAGAGCCATTGCGAAGTTTGGCAGATGCAGCCTCTTGCACCATCGTGCCACGTTATAGAAGCGATTGCTGTTCCTTCCTTCGAAATGGATGGGCACTATATCGCGCTGATGCTGCACGCTCTTCACGATGAAGGCCTTGTTCCAGGGAATGTCGCGAATGCTTCCGTCGGCCTGCTTTCTGCTGCAAAGTCCGGCAGGAAAAATAATGACGTGGCAGTCGCTGGCAAAGGTTCCCTCGACAACAGCGGGAAAAGAGCGGGCCTGCTTGCCAATCTTGTTTATGGGCACACAAAGGGGGGCTAATCCCTTGAGGTTCATCAGCAGGTCGTTGACCAAGTATTTTATCTTGCCTTCGTAGTGTTCGCCGAGAATCCATCCGAGTGTAACGCCATCTATGGCTCCGAGGGGATGATTGCAGACAAAGGTGCAGAGCCTGCCATCATCGGGAAGATTCTCTTTGCCTTCCACGTCAACGTCGGCACCAACATACTCCACAACACCTCGACAGAAATCGACACCTTCTCTGCCTTCCCGCAAGTAAGTGTTGATGAAGTCCTGGTGGATGAGGCGAGCCAACAGAGAAGTCAGCCACTTCGGAATGAACTTGGCTTTCTTCCCGGCACGGTCGCGGACGATTTTGTCTATATCAATTTCGTTTATCATTGTATTGTTATCGGTCTGTTGTTGATGAAATAGCGTCCCCGTGGCAAGCCGCCCAACCAGTTGGTGCCTTTGTTGAGGCGGGCTGTTAGGTAGAGCACACCCGTATGAGTATAGATGGGCAGGAGCTGGCCACGGTCGCTTTGTATCTGCACGACTCGTCCCGTCACGTTTATCTGCACGGGAAAAGCCGAGGTGCTCATCTTTCCTCTGGGGGACATTTCGGGCGAAGGCATTGCCACAACCAGCGTATCCGGATTGCGCCGTGCTTGCACCTTGCGCTTGCGCATTGAAGCCTCAGCCGGCCAACACAGGATAACAGCCAGCAGAAGCAAAGAGATTCGCAGTATTAATGTCCTTCTCATCGGGGTCTTTTTCCTCTTACAAGCGACAAAAGTACACATTTCCGAAGAAAAAGACAAATAATTGCTAAGTTTTTCTTTCAACTATAGTAACTATAGAAACTATAGGTACTATAAACCCGCTCCCAGAAGGAATAAAAAACACACCCAGTTGCGTTTGTCAACTAAGCGTGTTGCGTTTGCAAACGACACACGTGTAATTGGTCAACGACACACGTGTAGTTTGCCAATGACACGTGTTACGTTTTCAGAGGGTTCCAGCCTTGGGCTTTGAGGACGTGTTCTCCGCCGTCTCTCGTGATAAGGGCACAGCCCTTTTCAGCTTCGGTGATATAGCCAATAACATGAATATCTTCGAGGGCTGAAACGGTGTCGTTTAGGGCAAGAGGCACGGTAAAGAGCAACTCGTAATCCTCTCCGCCGTTGAGGGCACAAGTGCTGACGTTCAGGTTCAGCTCTTCGGCCATCGCAGCAGTCTGATAGTCAAGTGGAAGCCTCTCTTCATACACGCGGCAACCTGTCCCGCTTTGTTTGCAGATGTGCATAAGTTCGCTGCTCAAACCGTCGCTGATGTCCATCATACTTGTCGGGTGAATGCCAGCCTTTTGCAAGGCTTCGATGATATCGCCTCTTGCCTCCGGCTTGAGCTGACGCTCGAGTATGTACTCCCTTCCACTAAAGTCGGGTTGGGCTTCACGCAGAAGCTCCATCTGCTCCTTGCTGCCGCTCTTTCGGGCCTCCTCAACCTGCTCGTTATAAATGACCTTTTCGCGCTCCAAAAGCTGCAAGCCCATATAAGCCGCCCCAAGATTTCCGCTGACGCAAATGAGGTCGGTGGGTTTTGCTTCGCTCCTGAGAACCATGTCCTCCGGACGTGCCTCGCCAATTGCCGTAATGCTGATGGCAAGTCCTGTCAAACTTGCTGTGGTGTCCCCGCCGACAATATCAACGTTCCACTTCTCACAAGCCATCCTCATTCCTGCATAAAGTTCTTCAATATCCTCTACGCTGAACTTGCTGCTGATGGCGAGGCTGACCGTTATCTGATGCGGCAAAGCATTCATAGCAAAGATGTCGCTGAGGTTCACCATAACTGCCTTGTAGCCAAGATGTCTAAGCGGTACATAAGTGAGGTCGAAGTGAATGCCTTCCATCAAAAGGTCGGTGGTGACGACGGTACGCATTCCTTCCGTAGGAGCAATTATGGCGCAGTCGTCTCCTATGCCCTTGACTGTTGTCGCATTCTTCGTTTCAATGCCTTTCGCAAGCCGTTCAATAAGGCCGAACTCGCCCAGCTCTCTTATTTCCATAAAAGTTGAAAAATTGAAAAGTTGAAAAATGAAAAGGTAACCGCAGTCTTGTTTTTTTACCTTTTTACCTTTTCATCTTTTCACCCTTTAATCATTTCCTCCATAATTGTAGCCATAAGTGGCTGAACAGCTTGGGCTGCCCGCTGCACCTCTTCGTGCGTTACCTTCTCTGGAACTTCTGTACCACCAAGGTCTGTGATGATGCTCATTCCAAAGCATTTAATGCCGCAATGGTGAGCCACAATAACTTCGGGCACGGTACTCATACCAATAGCATCGGCTCCCCATCGCGCAAACATCCTGTATTCAGACGGCGTTTCGTAGGTTGGTCCTTGAGTGGCGAGATACACTCCATGCTGCACCTTGATGCCGTGCTTGGCTGCTATCTTGTCGGCCTTGGCAATAAGCTCTTTGCTGTACGCTTCGCTCATATCCGGGAAGCGAGGGCCTGTGGGGATGTTCGGGCCGTGAAGAGGATTCTCTGGCATAAAGTTGATGTGGTCGGTGATTATCATCAAGTCGCCAATCTTGAAGTTGGGATTAGTTCCGCCAGCCGCGTTGCTGACGAAAAGCGTCTTGATGCCCAGCTCATACATAACGCGAACAGGGAATGTCACCTGCTGCATCGTGTAGCCTTCGTAGTAATGGAAGCGGCCCTCCATCGCCATTACATCTTTGCCTCCGAGCTTTCCGAAGATAAGTTCTCCGGCGTGTCCCTCAACGGTAGATACAGGGAAGTTGGGGATGGCGCCATACGGAATAGACACCAGCCTCTCGATACGCTGTGCCAATTGTCCAAGGCCTGTGCCGAGCACAATAGCCGTTGTCGGTGCGTTAGGCATCCTTTCGCGGAGCCATGCTGCTGTTTCTTTTATTTTCGCGTACATAATCTACTATCGTTTTGTTGAATTTGTCTTTTTCGTCTCTCATGATGCAGATTTCTATGGGCAAAACGTATGTGCCCTGCTTCACCTCTTGACTAAGTCCCTGCAGATGCATAAGTCGCGCAGCATCCTTTTCTGTGGTGATGATAATATGCGGCTTTGGCAAGGCGAGGAGAGCTTGGTGAATAGCATCAGCATCGCGCTTCGTGTAGTAATGATGGTCGGGAAAAGAGAGCGGAGTAATGTGCTGAACAAACCTCCTCATATCCTGCTCCATCTGCAAAGGATTCCCTATGCCTGTGAGCAACAGGACATGGGTATTGTCTTTGCGCAACGTGTCAAGCTCCAACGTGTCTTCGCCCCAAAGCTGATGCATAGTTCCATAGTTGAAGGTACTGAAGAAGATCTGTTGATAGGGCTTGATTTGCAAGGCAGAGAGGATAACGCGGAAGCCCATGGCATTGATATGCTGCGGACATTTCGTGACGATAACAGTCGAAGCACGACGACTTGAAGAAGCTCGCTCGCGAAGTCGTCCTGCCGGCAACAAACAATCGTCTGAGATGATGCGGTGATAGTCAACGAGCAGGATGTTGTGCCCTGGCTTGACATAACGATGCTGGTATGCATCATCCAGCAGGATAATCTCCACATCCCTTGTTGCCTCGTCCGTCATAAGCCGCTCAATGCCACGCCGCCTATTGGCATCTACAGCAACATAGACATCTGGGAACTTCTGCTTTATCTGCCAAGGCTCATCGCCAATCTCTTCCATTGAAGAGGAAACAGAAGAGAGGATATAACCCTTTGTCTTGCGCTTATATCCCCGACTGAGCACAGCCACACGAAAACGACCGGAGAGGAGACGGATGAGGTACTCCACATGAGGAGTTTTGCCTGTACCACCTACAGTAATGTTGCCTACGTTGATAATCGGAATGTCATACGACACAGATTGCAGCACCCCCATGTCAAACAGGGAGTTGCGCAGGTCAACGCCCAGCCCATAGAGCCAGCTCAATGGCTTAAGCCAACGGCGTATCTGTGTCATATCACCTTCCATTTCACTTTTTCACCTTTACTTGATGTTCGGTTCGAACGGCATTCTTGCCTGAACGGGATCCATCTTGCCAACGCGACGAATGAGGGCGAAGGCAGGATAGTACTCGCCAAGAGCGGCACGCATTTTGCCTTCCATGTAGCCGTTTTTCTCCTTGTCGAGCAAGGACATGTACCAAGGTGTTGGGCTGGGATAGCGACCTACTGTATATTTCTCAATCTCAGCCAGCTTTGCTGCCTCTTCAATGGCATCGTCAAGGTTGCCGAGCTGGTCAACAAGACCAATCTTGAGGGCTTGTTCGCCAGTCCACACACGGCCTTCGGCAATGGCCTTCACGCTGTCTTGAGCCATTCCGCGACCACCTGCCACGCGACCCGTGAAAAGTTCGTAGCCGTGGTTGATGTAGGCTTGCATTTTGGCAGACTCGCCAGCATTGAAGGGACGGCCCATTGCACCAAAGTCACTCATGGCGTTTGTCTTGACAACATCGAAGGAAAGGCCGAGCTTCTCGGTGAGCAGCTCGCTGGCATCAGGAATCATACCGAAGATGCCGATGCTGCCTGTCAGCGTCATTGGCTCTGCGAAAATCTTATTTGCACCGCAGCTAATATAGTAGCCACCGCTTGCTGCCATAGCTCCCATGCTGATGACAACAGGCTTTTCGGCACGCAAAAGCTGAATCTCGTGCCATATCTGTTCGCTGGCGAAGGCGGAACCACCAGGGCTGTTGACACGGATGACTACAGCCTTCACGTCCTTGTCCTTGCGAAGTTTCTGAAGGTCGGTAATCGTTTCCTTCGTGGTGATGCTGTGTTCCTGGTCGAAGCCGAAGTTGCCACCGCGAACATCGTTTATCTCGCCGTATGCATAATAGACAGCCACTTCCTCGTCAACCTTGTCGCCAAGGTCGTCGCTGGTTGCCACTTCAGCAAGCGTGGTGAAGGTCAGGTCGTCGTCCTCGTCCAGCTCCATGCGCTCCTTCAGAGCGTTCTTCACGTCACTCAGGTAGCCGAGCTTGTCTGCAAGCTTGTTCTCGACATATACATTGGCTTCGCTGAGCATTGACGAGTCAGCAAGGGCATTGAGCGTCTCGACAGAGAGCTTGCGGCTCTTGGAAACGTCCTTGACCATGTTGTTCCAGATGCTACCGAGGAAGCTTTGCACTTGTTCGCGGTTAGCCTCGCTCATTTCTGTGTTAATGAAGGGTTCCACGGCGCTCTTATAAGTGCCAACCTTGAAGACTTGCATCTTCACGCCCACCTTCTTCAGCAATCCCGTGTAGAACATGGGTTGGCTCGACATGCCGCTCCAGCCAATCATGCCGCTGGGGTTGAGGTAAAGCTCATCGGCAACAGAGCAGAGGTAGTAGGCACCGCGAGAATAGTCGTCACCATAGGCTACAACCCACTTGCCGCTCTCCTTGAACTCTTCGATAGCACGGCGCAGTTCCTGCAAGTCGGCTGGATAAGCGGCCAAAGAGCCTGCTTCCAGATAGATGCCCTTCACCTTGTCATTCTTGGCAGCTTTCTTCAAAGCTTCGAGTGCCTGGTCGAGGCCGATTGTCGGATCTTCATCCTGGCTGAAGATGTCCATGGGAGTGCCTTCGCCTGCCCTTTCCACAATCTCGCCCTGAAGCTTGATGCGCAGGATGCTGTTCTTGGGCACAGAGCCGCTTGTTCCTTCGCTGGCAACCATACCTGCGATGGAAACGATACTGATGATTGTAATGATGATGCTGGTCAGCATAATACCAACTATTGTGGCCAGCGTGTACTTGAGAAAATCTTTCATAATTTTTATCTAAAAGTTAATGAATACATTATTTATTTATGCTGTTGGGGAACAAAGGTACGAATTTTAAGTGAAATGTGAAGAGGGAAACGTGAAAAAAATCTTCCTTTCGCTTCTTTTCCCTCTTTCTTTATGACTGTTTCCTTGTTTCTTTCCTGAAAGTCAAAGCCAAAAGCGACCAAACACCGAGTAATGCAACGAGCAACGTTTGCAGCGTATGAACAATGAGGACGAACACGGCTCCTGCGGTCTGTTCAATGCCGTAGAGCACAAGGACAGTCTTGACGGCGAAGTGCCAGGAACCTGCACCATTGGGGGTGGGAACCAGTACAGCAAATGCACCGACAACGAATGCTACGAGGGCTGCCATAGGGCTGAGTTCTGCGGTAAAGTCAAAGCAAAAGAACGTGAGATAGAAATGAAGGTAATAACTCACCCAAATACCAAAGGAATAGAGAACAAAGAGCAAGGGACTCTCCACCTGACGAACAGAAAGCAGGCCGTTCTTCAGGTCAGAAAGCACGGATTTGGTCTTGGAAAGGATGCGGAAGCGGCGGGTTAACAGCAGGAGACACACAAGGGCAAGGATGGCGCAAGCAACCGTCACCAACCAACCAGTCAAGGAGAAGCGACCAAGCACGCTGCTAAGCGAAACGCCAGTCTGCTGAAAGAAAGACAGAAAGACTGGTATCTGCGTCAGGAATGCCAAAAGAGAAAGTGCAAGAATCAGCAAGGTGTCGATAATTCGCTCTGTCACGACCGTTCCGACACAACTGCTGAAGTTCGTACCTTCATAGCGTTTCAGGACTCCGCATCGCAGCACCTCGCCCACTCTGGGCACAACAAGACTGCTGGCATAACTTAGGAAGACAGCGTGGATGCAAGTAGAAAGCCTTGGTCGCTCGCCCACAGGAGCCAGAGCCTGCTTCCACCGCATCGCCCGAAACACTTGTGCCAATATGCCAAAGGGCATACTGAGGAGCATCCATGTCCACGACATTTGATTCGAAAGTGCATCCGCAAGCTCTTTCCACCCAATGCCTCGGTACATCCACCAAAGTATGCCTACCGCCAAAGCCAAAGGCACGCCTATCTTGACCGCTTTTAATTCATAATTCATAATTCATAACTCATATTTGTTTGAAGAATGAAGTTATTTTCTTAACTTTGCCGTGCAAATGTACGAAGAAATTATGAATTTCGGATTATGAATTATGATTTGTTCCAAAGTTAGGCCGAAAAAGTTCCTCGGACAGCACTTTCTGACCGATTTGAGCATTGCTTCCCGCATTGCAGACACGGTGGATGCTTGCCCAGAGCTACCGATATTGGAAGTTGGGCCGGGGATGGGCGTAATGACGCAGTTCCTTGTCCGCAAGGCTCGTCTGTTGAAGGTGGTCGAGATTGACTTTGAGAGTGTGGCGTACCTGCGAAGAACCTATCCCGAACTTGAGGACAGCATCATCGAGGACGACTTTCTGAAAATGCACCTCGAGCGCACCTTTGGCGGTTCGCCTTTCGTGCTGACGGGCAACTACCCCTACAACATCTCCAGCCAGATATTCTTCAAAATGCTCGAATACAAGGAGCTTATTCCCTGCTGCACAGGCATGATTCAGAAGGAAGTAGCGGAGCGGATGGCAGCAAAGCCCGGCAACAAGACATACGGCATACTGAGTGTGCTCGTCCAAGCTTGGTATGATGTGGAATATCTCTTTACCGTTGAGCCTGGCGTCTTCAATCCTCCGCCAAAGGTTCGCAGCGCAGTTATTCGCCTGACCCGCAACGAAACCACCAAGCTTGGCTGTGACGAGAAGCTCTTCCGCAGGCTTGTCAAGACAACATTCAACCAGAGGCGAAAGACCCTCCGCAACAACATCAAGCCTTTGCTCACTCAGCTCTCAGCAGAAAATGGGGCAACACCCGACTTTACAGATTTGCTCGCCGACCCTTTCATGCAGAAACGCCCCGAGCAGCTCAGCGTCGAGGACTTCATCGCCCTTACCCTCCGCATCCAAGAAAGACTCCCAGAACTCCCATAAATTCCCATAACTTCCATAATGAACAACTCTCCCGATATGCGCTTGCTGCAGCTCCTCTCGCAGACATTCCCCAACAGCGAGAGCGCAAGCACCGAAATCATCAACCTCGAGGCTATTCTCAGCCTTCCAAAGGGGACAGAACATTTCGTGGCCGACATTCATGGCGAGCACGAAGCTTTCCTCCACATCTTGCGAAACGCCAGCGGCAACATTAAACGAAAGGTCTATGACCTCTTCGAAGGCTCGTTGCCGAAAGAGGTGATGCGCGACCTTTGCACCCTCATCTACTACCCCGAAAAGCGCCTCGAAATGATTGAGGAAAGCACCGACGAGGACCTCTCGGAGTTCTATGCTCACACCCTCTTGCAGCTCATACAGGTCTGCCAGTCTGTCAGCAGCAAATATACGCGCAGCAAGGTACGCAAAGCCCTGCCGAAGCAGTTTGCCTACATCATCGAAGAGCTTCTGCACGAAAGCCCCATCGACGACGATAAGGACGCATACGTGCAGCGAATCGTAGAGACAATCGTCCAGATTGGGCAAGCGCGGAACTTCATCGTTGCCATCTGCAATGTCATACAGAAACTGAGCATCGACCAACTCCACATCCTTGGCGACATCTTTGACCGAGGCCCAGGTGCCCACATCATCATGGATTACTTGCTGACCCGCGACAACTTCGACCTGCAATGGGGCAACCATGATGCGCTTTGGATGGGAGCGGCAGCGGGGTGCGACGCCTGCATTGCCATTGTGCTGAGGCTTTCGCTGCGCTTCGCGAATATGGCCACCCTGGAGGAAGGCTACGGCATCAATCTCGTGCCGCTTGCCACGTTTGCCCTTGAGACGTATGCCGACGACCCCTGCACCCGTTTCCTCCCGAACAACAAAACGGCCAGTTCACCCAGCGACCAGAAGCAGACACGTCTTATTGCTCAGATGCATAAGGCCATCTCCGTCATCCAATTCAAGCTTGAGGGGCAACTCGTCAAGCAGCATCCCGAATGGAACATCGACAGAAGGGGCACACTTGAGAACATCGACCTCAAAAGAGGCACTTATCGCTTCGATGGACAAGACTTCCCTTTGCTCGACACCTCCTTCCCCACCCTCGACCCAAACGACCCGTATCGCCTTACAGAAGAAGAGGAAGAACTTATGAAGCGGCTTCACCACAGCTTCCGCATCTCGGAGAAACTGCAGAAACACATCCGCTGCCTCTTCAGCCACGGCTCAATGTTTACCGTCTGCAACAGCAACCTGCTCTACCACGCCTCGGTTCCTCTCAATGCCGACGGCAGCTTGCGGGAGGTCAAAATCGACGGCACGCCCTACAAGGGACGCGAGCTGATGCAGCAAATCGAAATCAAGATGCGCACAGCCTTCCAGCACGACACACCCCGCGAGCAAAGGCTTCAGGCAAGGGACTTCTTCTGGTATCTGTGGTGCGGCCCCGACAGTCCGCTCTTCGACAAGAGCCGTATGACGACCTTCGAGCGATATTTCCTCGAAGAACCAGCCACGCATCACGAAGAAAAAGGTGCCTACTACCAGCTTCGCGAAGACCCTGCCGTCTGCACCCGAATCCTCGACAGCTTCGGCGTTTCCTCGCTCCCCTTAAAGGGAGGCGGAGGGTCGCGCCACATCATCAACGGACACGTTCCCGTCCATGCAAGCCAAGGCGAGAACCCCATCAAGGCCGACGGAATGTTGATGGTCATCGACGGCGGATTTGCCAAAGCTTACCACCACACAACAGGTATTGCGGGCTATACCCTTGTCTATCACAGCCGAGGCTTTCAGCTCATCCAGCACGAGCCGTTTACCAGCACACAAGAAGCCGTCGCCAAAGGCACAGACATCAAGAGCAGCACGCAAATCGTGGAAATGATGGGCAGGCGCATCCGCGTCCGCGACACGGACAAAGGCATCCAGCTGCAAGAACAGATTAAAGAACTCCGCCAATTGCTCTATGCTTACCGCCACGGCCTCATCAAGGAAAACATCAAGCGTATATAGACCTTAAGGTATTTGAGTCTATCGGTTAAGCGATTGACACAAATCGGTTAAGCGATTGACACAAATTGGTTAAGCGACTGGAGCAAATCGGTTAAGCGACCAAAGTAAATTATTGGTGTCCGGTAAAACCTTTGCAGTATTATAAACGCAGCACGTTAAGTTGACCAACGTAACACGTTACGATCGGCAACGCAGCACGTTAAGTTGCCCGAAGACCTTAAGGTCCTTAAAGTCCTTGGAGTCCTTAAGGTCCTCTGGGTCTTCTGAAAAGTTGCAAACAAAATTGATTTTACTCTACACTCTACACCTTTCGCTGTAATGCGCTGACTGTTAGGATAATGCAAGATGTAGGGTCTCTTCACTACTCTACACCACACTCTTCACCCTTGTATTGGGTTGAATGTCAATGAATTGAGAGCTTTGGTGTAGAGTGTAGAGTGTTTTTGATTTTGTAAATGATTATATTGGTGTCTGCTAAACACAGCTCGCGTTCCAAGCCCCTACCAATGATGATTTGTTCTAAATACCAATGTCCTCAAAGGCGAGGGGAAGAGAAGAAATATTCCCGGACAGCAATAAAAATAAATCGGTTATTCTGATTTTGGTGTTATCTTGGCTGGTGTCCGCCCTGGAAGGCTGTGCGAATAAACTGTGGTTTTGTCGATATGGAAAAGGAGGGCATTTACCAATTTCAACAGATTATGAACAACAAACCAAAGGAAGCCTCCCCTCTTTTTAATTGACGATAAACATATATGGTCGGGCGAACTCTCAAACTGATCAAGACGTTGCATAGTTAGCCTCATCCATTGGGGAATGATTTCGCGACGAATACGCTTGCATCCTTCCCACCCTGCTTTGGATTGATTACTGATGCCTGTCATATCATAACAGCACACAATTGTGTCCACTCTTTGGAATGTGGCTCCTGCAAAAAACATCTCCATCCAGCGAGCATAGTCAGCTACGACACCATAGCTGGGGTCAAAACCTTTCTCCTGTAAAGATGTCGTGCGCACGAACATTGCCTGATGGCATATATTGTGATAGTAAAAGATGGAAAAATCAATTGGACAGGGCATACTATTGAGCACACGCCTGTCAGGAAAAACCTGATACCAGTCGCCATAGACGATGTCGGACGCGAGAGGAGTGGCAAAGACTTTTGCAAGAGTATCGCACGAAAAGAACTCATCGCCCGAGTTCAAGCACGAAATATACTGACCACAAGCATGAGCAATGCCCTTGTTGATGGCATCATAGATACCCCCGTCCGGTTCGGAACACCAATAGGAAAATAACGTCTGGTTGTCTTCGATGAGGTCGCGACTACCGTCGGTACTACCCCCGTCAATGACAATCCACTCATAATCTTTGAATGTTTGATTCTTCACCGATGCTATGGTGCGCTTCAAACCCTCATGGTTGTTGTAGTTGATAGTGATGATGGAAAGTCTCATATCAGCGGTATCTTATTCCTTTCCAGAGCTTAAGCAAAGGGTATTTTATGTTCTGGAAACCTTTTCTTTTGTACAGTTTTTTCATATCGTTGGGGTAGAGTTTTAGTCCCTGTCGATAGAGTTCCCAAAGGGCAAACTGCTCCCATAGGCTCTTTCCCTTGAGCGAGAGATGACCGATAAAGTCTTCTGCAATGTTAGAACGCACATTGCTCGCGCTGCAGCTCTCCTGATTGTAAATCATGGCTGGGCGTGTAGTTGTCCAGATGCGAGCCGTGCGCATGATGCCAAAGAGACTCTCGGCATCTTCGTAGCGACGCAAATCCTCGCGAAAAGGATGCTGGAGAAGCAGGCTGCGCAATATGACGCACGAACCAGCCACTGGCATAAAACGCCCAGTACACCAGGCTCGGAAATTGTTCTTCAATACACCTTCACGATACTTGGTAGAGTATGGAATGAGTTGCCCACTCCTGCGAAACTGATGTGTACCGCAAAAGAAGTGGCAGTCAGGATGCTCGTGAATCAATTTTGCAAAGTGTTCAAGTATGCCTGGCTCCAATTCGTCGTCGGCATCGAGTATCATCACCCATCGTCCCTTGGCATTGCGAACACCCTGGTTGCGTGCCGAAGCAGGACCGCCGTTAGGCTTTGTAAAGAACCTGATACGCTCGTCTTTCACTTCCTTTGCACGCTCAAGGCTTTGGTCGGTGGAGCCGTCGTTGACGACAAGTATCTCATAGTTCGTGAATGTCTGCGAGAGAACAGACTGAAGTGTTCGACGAATATATTTTTCCTTATTATATAGTGGCACAACGATGGAGATGAGCGAATCCAAAGACACCTGACCTGCCTCTGTAGGCTCGCCGCGGAACGCCTTTCCACTCTCCTCAATGTACTGCTTGCCCCAGCGTCTGTCTGGTTCCATATAGTTTCCTTCGCCCCATTCGTTCCAGGCCTTGATAAAGACGAGACGTTCCTGTTCGGGCCTGTCGGCAACGTGCCCAGAGGCGATGCGGCACAATTGCGCCCACTTGCCAGGGGTGGAGTCCGTAAGAATCTTTGCTGCCACTCCGCTCCGTGGAGAATGGTCGAAGTCTGGATTGATGCAGGGAAGAACTTCTGAATGGTTGGAAAAGATGTCACGAGTTTTGGCAACATAATCATCATACCTAACCGTATAGGGTATGCCAGAAGCAATAAGGCTGTCGCGCAACTGACGCTCACTCTTGGTACATTGCCACACATCCACACTATCCAACAATGGATCTAAAACAAGTGCATCATAGTGATGCCCCGGATCAGACCATTTAAGGGAACGAGAACCTATGCACAATGCAAAGAAATAAAAGCCTTTAAGCCCATGTTCTTGTGCCAAGGCATCCCACATCTGATGCATATGAGCAATGTCTATCTTCGAGGGGTCAAAGACACCGAATATGAGTTTGCCGTTCACCTTCATGTAGCGCTCATCCTTGAAGGCAGGAAGCATTGCATTGAAATGGGCAACAATATCCTCATCGCCTGGATATGTTTGTTCAACAAGCAGCTTGTCGGGCAGGTCGGGATCCCATGTCTTAGAGTACCATGAGTGATTGGCCCAACACAGACAAAATGGGAAATCCGGCTCTCCTGTGCGAACAACTTCGTTGAAAACCTCATGCAAAAGCCTTTTGCCTCCGCCAAACCAATAGTGCCAATAGCAAAAGCCTTCGATGCCCGCCTCTCGTGCCAACATAGCCTGCTTTTCCCTTGTCTCTGGAACACGAAGGTCGTAGAATCCCAAGTCGCGCGGTATGCGAGGCTGATAGTGTCCGGGGAAAAGGGGCGCAGAACGGACAACATTGGTCCATTCCGTAAACCCAGGTTCCCACCATTCATCATTCTCGGGCGTAGGATAGAACTGGGGCAAATAGAATGCTATGGGGCGAACATTATTCATCGTGCCAAAAAGCTCATAGACGATTCGTTTTCATCAAGATTTAATAAGCAAATACAGCAGGAACAGAACCACCAGCAACAAGACAGCAGACAGATACGCCAGCTTCTGCATTATCTTCAGGTGCTTTCTGTTTTTCTTATGCAATTCCAATATTTGATTTCCACGGAATAAATGAGAAAACATTTTTTCGGCATAGGCATCAAAAGTCTTTTCGCCACGAGTCATCATCTCCGGTGACCTGTATATAAGCTCAAACTTCAGATTAGAAATCAGATATTTGTTCGTCAAGTCATACTTCGTAGAAATGCCGCTGCCGACACGATAGGCTGCCAGTTCCTGATTGATGAAACCAAATTGTCCGCCTTTCTTCAAGTAATTAATCCACTTGGGCCAATCCTCTAAGGCAGGCACTCTTTCGTCGTTACGCAATTTCATCTGGCGCAGTTTTTCCACATTGTAGAAAGCCGAGGCTGCGGGAATGACGTTATGTTTGAGGATTAAGAACTCTGTCTGCTCGTGGGGGGTGAGCGCAAAAAAGTCATAGTCGAACATATCTGAGTTATTAATCAACTCAGCAGGACTCGCTCCAAACAGCCTAACCCTCGACAAATAAACCGCTGGAACAGGATTCGCTTTTGCATATTGGAGGAAATGACTAATGCAGTCTTTTTCTAAAAGGTCGTCGCCTGCGATTTCCTTCAAGTATCGAGTTTCACACAAGTCCAAACTCCTGTTGCAATTGAATGCGACTCCGAAATTCTGGAACGATGTGGCAACTTTCACATTCTGGAATCTGTTGTGGTTGTCCTCTATCCATTTCTTGCAAACTTTTATTGTATCGTCTGAAGAAAAGTCATCGCAAATCGTAAGATTCAGATAGGGATAGGATTGCGCCTTGATGCTTTCCAGAGTCTCGACCACAGTCTTTGAGGAATTGTAGGTAAGCACGCTTACAGTAACCGTTTCTTCCTCTGATAAAGACCTTGGAGAGACTTCTTCCTTTTGAATCCCCAATCGAGACATCAATTCGCGGATGTCGTCAGGATCGATGTAGAATGGGTTGTGAACGTCGTAGGGATGATTGTCCTGCGTCAATTCTCCCTTGTTCCTATCGTTTATTCTGTAGAATCTTGCTTTGTTGAGACAGACGATAGGCTGCCAGAAAGACATGCTTATCTTATAGCCAATAAACATGAATATCTGACAACCTTCGGAGCAATAAAGGAGATTCGTAAAGGCAGCTCCAGAGCCTCCAGCTATCATCTCGGTATTATGAAATAACTGGACTTGTTGCTCGAAAGACAGTTCTTCCGGATATATTACCTCAAAGCCATAAGTCTTCAAAACCTCCTGGCATTCAAATTCATTGAAGGGACGACGAAAGCTTGCATTCTTTCTTGAGAGGAAAATTCGCTTGGGCAATTCTGACTTCTTTTCGACAGAAGCTAAGATACGACTCCTGAATTTCTGCAAAGCCTCGATGTCAAACTGAGTGTACTGGGGCTTGTCAACGACTCCTGAATACACATTTGGAGCCAAAAAGAACGGGAAAGAAATCAAATACAGATTGGCTACCTGATAACTGACGTTTGAATCAAGAAAGATGATTTCCCTGCCATCTGTATTGCATATTTCCAATAGCTTTTGGTACGACTCGAATTTCTTGACATTGTTGTCAACAAGAAGAGGAACGTCCCTCGGAACCAGACTCAACAATTCTGTCTTCGCGACGATGGAAAACACAAAATGATAGTAGTTCTCCGAAAAAAGACCAGAAAGGAAAACACCATTAGCCAGGTTCGCACGCTTTCTGGGAAGCTTAATCTCATACTCTTCCAGAGTATCCTTGACAAGGATTCTGTAATCGCAGCAATCGGCAATTCCCCGCAGACAACTGACGGTTTTGAACTCGTGGTAAGCATGTCGCCCGTCAAGCATAATCACCTCTGATTCAGAAAAACAGACAGCGTCCTTGATGCAGGCAACAAATTCCTTCCGCTTTTCTCCTTCATGAAGAACAGCTGGTTTCTGCAAGTCCTCTGAAACATAGGAATAATAAAACTGCTTCTCCCTTGAATGAACAAAAGAGACTGCCCCGGGGTTCAGACGGGCGTATTCTTCAAGAGAAATGAGCTGAATGCTATTTGCCGATTTCTGTTCTTTCATGGAATCAAGGGTTGAATTTGTTGAGCAACTCTATAACTTGTGCTACCTCCTGCTTCGTAATGGCAGGACCTATAGGAAGAGACAGTTCTTCATCTGCTAAACGCTCCGCAATAGGCAGGGAAAGACGAGGTGTGTTCCAAGCCTCCTTGCTATAGCATTCTTGCTGATGAGGCGCAATTGGATAGTGACAGACGGTTCCAACGCCATTCTGCTCCAGATAGTCGTGCAAAGCATCGCGCTTTCTTTCTTTAACCAAAATGGGGAACAGGTGATAGACATTCTGCTCGTCGGGCAAGAGGTCGGGAAGGGTGATGAGGGGATTCTGGATTTGTTCATAGTAAATATGGGCCATTTCCTTGCGATGCTGGTTGTCCTCCACAAGATACTTCAACTTCACATCCAACACGGCTGCTTGAATCTCGTCCAAGCGGCTGTTGCGACCTGTATATTTGAACACATATTTCTTCTGGCTTCCATAATTGGCAAGAGCGCGAACAGCTTCTGCCAATTCTTGGTCATTGGTTGTTACAGCGCCCCCATCGCCAAGGGCACCGAGGTTCTTGCCAGGATAGAAGCTGTGCCCGGCAGCATCGCCGATACTGCCTGTCGTACGGCCATCGGTATGCTTGCAACCATGAGCCTGGGCGTTATCCTCCACCAGCTTCAGATTGTACTTCTTGCAAAGGCTCCCAATCTTCTCGGTATAGGCATTGCGACCATAAAGATGAACAAGGCAAATGGCTTTTGTCCTTGGTGTAATTGACTCTTCGATTCTGTCATCGTCAATCTCCAAAGTGTTAGGCTTTGGCTCTACAAGAACTGGCTTCAATCCATTCTCTGTGATTGCAAGAATAGAAGCGATATAGGTGTTTGCAGGTACGATGACCTCATCACCTGGCTGCATCACGCCCATCTCAATGTAAGCCCGGAAAATCCATATGAGAGCATCCAAACCATTGGCGCAACCAATGCAATACTTCGAGCCTATGAAGTTGGCATAATTTGCCTCGAACCGTTCATTCTCCTTGCCTTGCAAGTACCAGCCACCATTAACAACACGACTTACAGCCTCGTTAATCTCTGCACCATGCAAGGCTGTTACTTCTTTTAATGAAAGAAAAGGTATCATATCTTTAAATCTTCTATCTTTTTTGTAAATCTTGCGGGATTGCCTACCCAAACTTCACCATCAGGAACATCTTTTGTGACAACGGAACCAGCCCCTATCATCGCATAACTTCCTATGGTCAGTCCCGGAAGGATTACAGAACCAGCTCCAATAGATGCTCCCTTGCATATTTTAGTGGTCAAGAGTTTCCAATCTTTGTTTTTTGCACGGGGATAACGGTCGTTGGTAAAGGTACAGTTTGCACCAATCATCACATTGTCTTCAAGTTCAATGCCGTCCCAAAGCTGCACCCCACACTTAATCGTACAATTGTTTCCTATTTTCACATCGTTTTCAATAAGGCAATGAGAACAGATGTTGCAATTCTCCCCTATTTGTGCTTTAGGAAAAACAACACAGAACTGCCAGATATTTGTCGATTCTGGAATATCCTTGCACATGCAATCTGCTAATCTGTGTATCATAGTTCGTTTCGATAGTTTAGAAATTCATCATAGTCGCGAATATAGTCCTCTTGCTTATATACTTCGCTGGCAAGCACCATACAGACAGCTCCTGAAGAGAAATCTGCAAGGTCGCGCCACAACCCTGGCTTCACATACAATCCCTGATAAGGGCGGTTGAGCATAAAGGTTCGTTTGCAATTGCCATCGTCCAATGTGACAGTAAATGAACCTGATGCGGCAATGATGAGCTGTTCAAGTTCCCTATGGGCATGTGCTCCGCGACTTTCACCACCAGGAATATCATAAAGGTAATACACTCTCTTCACATCAAAAGGAAGCGTTACGCCATTCTCCACAACAGAGAGGTTGCCCTTTCGGTCGCTATGATGCCTGTCAAGTTCTACTATGGAACAATCAAACACATTATATTTCTCCATTGCCCTTCTGCTTTAAGAATTCATCATAATCGCGAATATAATCGCACACATCAAAATGCCTGGAACCAAACTCCAATGCCAGGGAATTTGTAGAGAAGTTCTCCATTTCGCGCCACAATCCTGCTGGGACATAGAGTCCGTAATAGGAGCGATTCAGCGTGAATTTCTTCTTCTGGCTTCCATCATCGACAACCACATCAAACGCACCCGAAAGCGCCACAATGAACTCCTGGTTCTGCTTGAAGGCGTGCCCGCCTCGAGCCTCTCCTCCAGGAACATCATAAATCCAATATGTCCGTTTTACCTCAAACGGAATATGGTTGTTCTGTTCCAGGAACGACAGATTTCCACGCGGGTCGTTTATGCGAGGAAGTTCGATTAGTTTTACATCTTGAATGCCCGACATATTGCTTCCTTTAAGTTGTAACATATCTTTCTAATACCGGTGGACAACTCACAGTCAATCTCATAAAGAATGTTATCTGCCACCAAGCGATGATGCGGAGGAATCAACATTTTTTTGTAAACAGCTTCCCTCGCCTCTCTCTTTGTATCCCTGCCTTTGATAACGACTTCTGTAATGAACTTTTCAATATCTTCCGTCTTGTCCATCAAATAGTGTGCTTGATACGCTTCCATTGCCTCAGGATTCAGCTCCTCCTTGATTTTTCCGTTGTTCAGGTGCATTACAGGTTTTTGAACATAGAGGTACTCCACGATGAACGAGCCACAATCGTGTATCAAGGCATCAGAAGACTTGAACAAGTCCACATAGTCATTATCGACAAAAGAAGAGTTCTCGGCATTTGCCCAAGCTTCGTAGTAGGCATCTGTCTTTTCCCTACCCCACCCTTCTGCGTTATATAATTTGGCTTTCAACAAAGGATGAGGCTTGAACACAAATTGCACTTTATCCTTGTATTTGTCGCGAAGCTCAGCCATTATCTCGCCTGTGGTCAGGAAGGTAGAATAGTGAATCCATCCATCTTTTTCAATGGTGTGGTGAGGTGCATAGATGATACGCTTTTTAGATGTATCTTGCTGCTTCCAGTCAGAGCCGACATAGCTTTTATCCACAAAACGGTCGTACATCGGATAGCCCACCACGACACGATTGTCGTAATAGAGCTTCGTTCCTACCTTGTTGTAGTGCCTTGTCAGGTCGTATTCGCAAAAGTATTTCCAAACGCTTTTATGCAAAGGCAAGGATGCAGACCACTTCTCGTCATTATTCATAAAAGCGTAATTTGCATAGCAGGTCAGAACATCCGAGAATTTTGAGATATAGTAGCGGTCGTCTATAAGTCCCTCGTATGGATTCGTATAGAAGATAATGTCTGGGGAGAGAGAGTGGGCATCGATATAGTTTCCTGTTGCGGAATCAAAGGAATTGATGACGTTGTATCCCTTTTGCTTGAAGAATTCGAAGCAGTTTCGCTGTTGTTCCTGCTTGTGCTCTTCGCCTCTGTCGCATTGAGGGCAAACAAGAATGACTGGGTTATACCTTTTGCGTTTTGACATCTTCTGGTAAACTGTGTCGAACTTCCAGCAAGAAGCATTGATGACAAAGAACAGGACATTTATCTTGCCTTTTTTCTTTCTTAGCTGCATTAGGGCTTCGGCGTGCTTCTCTCGCTGTTGGCATGCGGCCTTGTACTCAGGGTCGTTTAGCAGATCCTGAGTCGCCAAGATGTCCTTATCCTTTCTTCTTTTGAAAAGCATCGTCGTATTCCTTAATCTCTATTCCCAAATCCCTAACTTACAGTTGCTGCATATCGTAGAGGCGTTTGTAGTAGCCGTCTTTGGCAATGAGTTCGTCGTGCTGGCCGCTTTCCACAATCTCGCCTTCGTAGAGAACGTGTATGATGTCGGCATGCTTGATGGTTGAGAGGCGGTGGGCAATGGCTATGGTTGTGCGGCTCTTCATCAAGCGGTCGAGAGCTTCCTGAACAAGGTGTTCACTTTCTGTGTCGAGGGCAGATGTGGCCTCATCGAGGATGAGGATAGGCGGGTTCTTCAGGATGGCACGAGCTATGCTGACACGCTGTCTCTGACCGCCAGAAAGCCTGCCTCCCCTGTCACCAATGAGTGTGTTGTAGCCGTTCTCTGTTTCCATGATGAAGTCGTGGGCATTGGCTATCTTTGCCGCTTCTATGACTTGCTCCATTGTGGCATTCTCTACGCCGAAGGTGATGTTGTTGTAGAAGGTGTCGTTGAAGAGGATGGCCTCTTGGTTGACGTTGCCGATGAGGGCGCGGAGGTCATGAATCCTGACTTCGCGAATATCCTTGCCATCAATAAGAATCTGTCCGTCGCGCACATCATGGTAGCGGGGAATCAAATCAACGAGCGTGGATTTACCTGAACCAGACTGCCCGACGAGAGCAATCGTCTTTCCCTTCGGAACGGTGAGGTTGATGTGCTTAAGCACATCTCGCCCCTCGTTGTAGTAGAAGGAAACATCACGAAGTTCTACCTGCTGTTCAAAACTTTCCAAAGGTTTCGGCTCTGCAATCTCCTTGATGGGGTTTTCTGCTTTGAGAATATAGTCAATACGGTCCATTGATGCAAGTCCCAATGGAATCATATAAGCCTGTCGCGTCAAGTCCTTGATGGGATTGATGACGCTGTAAAGAATGACCATATAGAAGATGAAGGTGGAAGCGTCGATGAAGCCTTCGCCCTCGAGTATCAGCCAACCTCCGAAAAGCAGGACAATGACGATGATGAGTGTGCCCATAGATTCCGAGACAGGATGTGCGGCATTGATGCGCATCATCATGCTTATCATGCCCTTGCGGAACTCGTTGTTGATGTAGTTGAAGCGCTTTGCCATCTTCTCTTCAGCAATAAAAGCCTTGACGATACGAAGGCCGCTGAGTGTCTCTTCTATCTGCGCCATAATCTCCGAAAGGCCTGCCTGGACGCTTGCCGACTGGTTCTTCAGTCGCTTAGTCACCGTTCCCATAAGCCAAGCAGCTGGTGGAGTGACAACAAGCACAAAGACGGTCAGCTGCCAGCTTACCGTAAAGAGTGTGACGAAACAGATAATGATGGCGATGGGTTGTTGGATGAGGGTGCTGATGGCTGAGGTTACGGAGTTCTCGACGATTTGGATGTCTGTACTCATTCTGACGATAATGTCGCCCTTCCTTTCTGCCGAGAAGAAACTCAGAGGCAATCGCATGATTTTGTTATACATATCCATTCGGATGTCGCGAACAACTCCTGTGCTCAGGGGCATCATGATGTTCGCGGCACCCCAATAGCCGATGCATTTCAGGCAGGTCATAAAGACGAGGATTCCGCCCATCATGCAAAGCGTCAGGAATGCGCCGTGACAGCCTATCTGCTCTTGCACCCAAGCGTATGCATTGTTGACGATGAGGTCTTTGTTCAGGGTCTTCCAAGTCCATTCCCTGTAGGTATAGACATTCTGGTCAATCTTGAAGAGAATGTTCAGGATGGGAATGAGCACAACGAAAGAGAAGACGTTGAGCCATTGCGCCACGAAGTTCAGCACAATTGACCATACAATATACATCTTGTAGGGTCGGAAGTATCGTTTTACTATGTCGAGAAATTGCTTTATCATTTCAGTTCATCGTTTCGGTATTGCAGAGTCGTTAACAAAGTTAACGTGTGTCGTTGGCAAAGTTAACACGTGTCATTGGCAAAGTTAACGCGTGTCGTTGGCAAAGATTACCTGTGTTGTTTTTGGGGCATCTGTTCTAACTGGTCGTAACTGGTTTGTAATATGGCTTTGGCACGCATGATTCGGAGGCCATCGTCGGCAGGCTCTTCTCTCATCATAGCGTCTCCGTCTATATCGTAAATGCTGGTACCTGTACTGTCGGCAAAGAGCATTCCTGCTGGATAGTTGCAATAGACGAAGGGATAGGTGTAGGTCTTGCTCAGAACATTTCGGCTCCAGGGGTAATCGTCGTGACTGATACCCATCTGGGAGAGCAAGGTGGCAGCTATATCGCTCTGGTTCATCAGGATATCCATCTTGCGAGGTTCGCGGACAGCTCCCCCTAACCAAAGCATTGGAGCACGGAAGAACCCCGGGTCGTCGTAGCTTTGATGATAGAGGAACCCATGGTCGGGAATCATGATGACAAGCAGGTTGTCCCATTGCGGAAGCTGCTTCAGAGAGTCTATCATACAGGAGATGCTGTAATCGGTATAGGCAAAGGCATTAAGCTTTTCGTCTTCGAGGCGGTGATAGGGAACGTCCCAAGGCTCGTGGCTGGAAAGCGTCTGCGCTACCATAAAATGATGCCCGCCTTTCCAATCGGCAACAATCTGACAGGCTTTCTGGAGGGCTGTACTGTCATAGACACCCCAAGAACCCTCCTCGGAGGTAAAGGCTGTACCGTCGTAAAGCTTCTGGAAATCCATATCTTCGAGGTACTGCCGCTTGCCCATGTTGGTCATTGCGCTTCCATAGAGATAGGCCGTCTCGTAACCTTCTTGGTTCAAGGTTCGTGCGAGGGAAGGAAGGGCACCGTGGAACTCTGTCAGCTTCATAAGGCCGAGGTCGGTATAGCTCAACCAACCGCTGAAAGCAGAGACAGTTCCTCTGTCGGTTCGGAAGGAATTACTATAGTAGTTCTCCCAGAAGATGCCTTCAGGAATGAGGCGGCTCCAACCTGGTGCAACATCTGGCAAACCGCCAAGTTCCTTGATGAAACGGCTGCCGAAGCCTTCGATGAAAACCACCAAGACATCTGGCCTTTGCGAAGTGAGCAAAGTGTCCCGAATGTCGTTGGCTGGTTCTGGATAGAGTCCTTTGAAGAGGTCGGCTCGGTCTTCTTCGGAAAGAAGGTCGTAGCGGCTGGAATAATTGTCTGTCAAGTTGATGCTTTTAGCAAAAGCATATACAGGATTGACTGCGGCGTGATTGGCAAGCATCTTGCGAGGGTTGCCATAAACATCACCTTGATGCATGAAGCAAAGCCCTGAGACAAGCAGGAAAGTCCAGATGATGCTGATGTTGCGCATCCAAAGCCGCTCGCCCTGACCTGTAGGAAGTTTCTTTGGAGTGAGCAGAATGCAGGGGATTATCGTCCAAAGAGCCAGCAAGAGGAATGCTGCAACACGAATCAGAATATAGGAAAGACTAACACTATTAGTAGCCCCTTCTGGAGAAGAAGCATAGCTCAGCACAACCATTCCGAGCTTGAACTGCCAGTATTCGTACATCACAGCATCAGCAACGATGATAGCAGCGACGACAAATCCCATGATGATATAATAAGGAATGAGCCAAAAGCGAAGCCGAAGCCCGGACCCTTCCAAACCTCCTCTTAAAGGGGAGGCTTCCTGTGTCGATTTCTCCCCCTTTAAGGGGGAGTTAGAGAGAGTCTGTACCAATCCTACAAGCCAAGGCACAGCCAGCAAAAAAGCAGCGACCATGAGGTCGTGCCCCACGAAACCGCGCCAGCAAGCACCCACAGCATCGAGGAACGAAAGGTCTCCTATGCTGCGATTGTTCAGGATGAACCCTATCCTGCCTATCATGAAGACAATAAGCAGATGGCAGTAGAGGTATTCAAGATAGTGTATGCTTCGCTTCATTGTTGTTTTCTTTCTTATCTAGGATTTTCTAGGCATTCCTAGGTTTTCCTAAGCTATTTCCTCCCAAAATCTGCGGGGATTTCGCCCCACTCTTCTGTGTTCCACTTGAGGACTTCGGCGTGCTTGGGATTCTGCCAAAGCCAGTTTTCGGCACGAATCACGAGGTCGAGCACCTGAGCTGTCTGCTCTGTTCGCTTCAAAGTTGTCTTTGCCCGCTTGTTCCTCACCCAAGCCATTCCGCTGATGCTGTCGCTATAGACCTTCATATCCCATCCGTTCTTCTTGATGAAGGCAAGGGCATGGACGATAGCGAGGAACTCGCCGATGTTGTTGGTGCCTTGGATAGGCCCGAAGTGGAAGAGCCTCTGCTCGTTGCCAAGATAGACACCCTGATACTCCATAGCACCAGGATTGCCGCTACAGCCAGCATCAACAGCTATTGCATTGAAGTCAACGATTCCTTTAAGCTTCTCGTAGTCCATCTTTCCCCCTTTTTCACCTTTTCACTTTTTCACCTTTTACATCCTACATCCTTTCAGGCACTTCGATTCCCAGCAATCCCATACCATTCTTCACGACCTGACCTACTGCTGCTGAGAGCGCAATACGGAAGAGCCGCTTCTTCTCGTCCTCTTCCTTGAGAATGCTAAAGTCGTGGTAAAACTGGTTGTACTCCTTGACGAGGTCGTAGCAATAGTTGGCGATGCAAGAGGGATTATAGTCGCTGCCAGCTTGCTTGACCGCTGTCTCAAAGCCTTGCAAACGCTGGATGAGGCTGATTTCCTTGTCAGCCAAAGAAGCCTCCCCCAGCCCCTCCAAAGGAGGGGTGAACCTCTCCGACAAGACTCCCTCTCCTTTGGAGAGGGTTGGGGTGAGGCTTTCTGCTTTTCTCAATATACTCCTGATTCTTGCGTATGTGTACTGAATGAAAGGCCCGGTGTTGCCGTTGAAGTCGATGCTCTCTTCTGGGTTAAAGAGCATGTTCTTGCGGGCATCCACTTTGAGGATGAAGTACTTCAGAGCACCCATGCCTACGATGCGGGCAATCTCCTGAGCTTCCTCTTCTGTGATGTCCTCCAACTTGTTCACTTTATCTGCGCTCAAAAGCCTTGCCTCTGCAATCATTTCGGCGATGAGGTCGTCGGCATCCACAACCGTCCCCTCCCTACTCTTCATCTTTCCATTAGGCAGTTCCACCATACCATAGGAGAAATGCACAAGGTATTTGCCCCACTTGAAGCCGAGCTTGTCCAAGAGGATGGAGAGCACCTGGAAGTGGTAGTTCTGCTCATTTCCCACGACATAAATCATCTTGTCGATGGGATAGTCTTGGAAGCGGAGCTTTGCTGTGCCGATGTCTTGCGTCATATAGACACTTGTACCGTCGCTCCTGAGCAGAAGTTTCTCGTCGAGACCTTCGTTTGTGAGGTCTGCCCAAACACTTCCGTCGGGACGGCGATAGAAGAAACCTTTCTCAAGGCCTTCCTCCACCTTCTCCTTGCCTTCGAGGTAGGTCTCGCTTTCGTAATAAATCTTGTCGAAGCTGACACCCAAAGCCTTGTATGTCTCGTCGAAACCTGCATAAACCCATTCGTTCATCTTCTTCCAAAGGGCACGCACTTCGGGGTCGTTCTGCTCCCATTTGACGAGCATTTCGTGGGCTTCCTTGATGAGCGGAGCCTCCTGCTTGGCCTGTTCCTCGTCCACTCCTTTTTCCACAAGCTCACGAACCTCTTCGCGGTAGTGCTTGTCGAAGGCCACATAATAGTCGCCGATGAGGTGGTCGCCCTTCTTGCCCGACGATTCGGGTGTCTCGCCTTCTCCCCATTTGAGCCAAGCCAACATAGACTTGCAGATATGTATGCCTCTGTCGTTCACAATGTTGGTCTTGACCACTTTGTTGCCGTTGGCTTCCATCACCTGAGCCAAAGCCCATCCAAGCAAGTTGTTGCGGACGTGGCCGAGGTGGAGGGGCTTATTGGTGTTGGGTGAAGAGTATTCTATCATCACCAGCGGGCTGTCCTCTGTTACGGACGTAAAGCCGTATCTGGGGTTCTCGTATATCTCTTGAAGGATGCCTACCCATTGCCTTGAACAGATGCTGAGGTTGAGGAATCCTTTCACGGCATTGAACTTGCTGACAACCTCTGGCAGCCTTTCCACAAGCTTCTCGCCAATCTCCATAGCCGTCTGTTCGGGAGCCTTGTGGCTCATCTTGGTGAAGGGAAAGACAACAAGCGTCACCTGCCCTTCGAATTCAGGTCTTGTCTGTTGCAGCTGCACCATTTTGTCGGCCACAGGTTGCCCGTAAAGCTCCTCAGCAATGGCCTGCACAGCCTGCACTATTTTCGATTCAAAATCCATATTTTGCCACATTAATATATATAATATGCGTTGCAAAGATAGCTCTTTCTCTGTGGAAAAGCAAAAAAAGACAAGAAAAATAACCCTTATTTGGCTTTTGTGAAGAAAGTAGGAGCCATTTTGTTTTGGAGAATGAATTAAAAATCGTACCTTTGCGGCGTTATGAAGAAGAATCTTCTGATGAATGGCTTTCTGGTCACACTGATGATGTTGTTGGCATCTTTTGTGTGCGTCCCCTGCGGCTCAACAAACAGCGGCGGCCAAGCTCGCAATAGCACTTCCGTTGAAGAACCGAAAGAGAAACACTTGTCGCTGCTTATTGCGGGCGACTTGATGCAACACATGCCACAGATAAAGGCCGCCCTACAATCCGACGGCTCGTACAATTACGACGAATGCTTCGCTGGCATCAAGGCCGAGGTGGAGAGTGCCGACGTAGCCATCGTAAACTTCGAAACAACTTTGGCTGGCCCGCCCTACAGCGGATACCCGCAATTCTCGGCTCCAGATGATTTCCTGAAAGGTGTTATTGGCGCAGGTTTCGATGTCCTGCTCACAGCCAACAACCATTGTGTTGATACCCGCAAAAAGGGGTTGGAACGCACAATTATGATGATGGATTCCTTGGGCGTGGCTCATCTGGGCACTTACCGAAACATCGAGGAGCGGGAGAAGCACTATCCTTTCCTGTTGGAAAAGAACGGGTTGCGTATCGTCCTTCTGAACTTCACCTACGACACCAACGGCATTCCCGTTCCCAACCCCTGCCATGTAAACCTGATGGACACGACAGAGATTGCCGCCGACTTGAAGAAGGCTCGCGAGATGAAGCCCGACATCATCATTGCCCTTCCACATTGGGGCGTGGAATATCAAACGCTGCCTTCGAAGGAACAGAAGGAAATGGCCGAATGGCTGCTGGAACATGGTGTGAATCACATCGTTGGAGGGCATCCGCATGTGGCACAACCGTTGGAACTGCGGGATGGACGCAACCTTGTGGCTTGGTCGATGGGCAACTTGGTGAGCAACCAAAGCAAGCCCAATACCTATGGGGGCTATTTGGTGCGGCTGGACTTCACCAAAAACGACTCGCAGACCTTCCTGAGCGACCAAAGCTATTCGCTCTATTGGGTGAGCCGCCCGCCCGACTGCGGCTACCGCCACCAATACCGCATCCTGCCCATCGAATACCCCGACTCGCTATTGACCACCACAGAGCAAACCCTTCGCGGCTCAATACGGAAGAGTATGCAACAGCTTATGAAAGAGCACAACAAAGGCGAAATAAAAGAGAAAGTAATAAAATAAAATATTCACCCCTCAAACCCAATTTCAAAGATGAAAAAGATTCTCATTTCAATGATGCTGTTGGTGGTAATGACCACAGCACAAGCACAAGACTACGAGTTCACGAGAGAAGTCAACAGAAACATTGCACTCTCACATTTGACAGAGAACTTCGAAGAGATGGTGACCACACAAATGCAACAGTTTGTGGACGAAGGCATTCTGACACAAGAAAAACTTGCCGCTCTGGTTAAGGAGATAGAGGAGTTTGCGATGCCTCTCGTAAAAAATAAGATAACAGAACTCTGCAAGGAGAATTTCTCGCTCGAAGAGATGAAGCAGATGAATGCCTATCTCGCCACACCTTTGGGTCAGAAGTCTCAGAGGCTGTTCCCCAAGTTCTCTCAAGAGGGGACGAAGCTGATGCAAACACCCGAGGCACAGGAGAAAATCAAGGAACTTTGCATGAAATACCTTTCGGAAGAATAGAATGCCTTTCCCGTCAATGAAAAGACGTTTGTTCATCGCAATCCTGACGGCCCTTTCCTTGCAGGTTTTCGCCCAATTGGAAGAGCCGAAGGGAACACCGCAAATGGAGTTCGCCATGCAGCTGAGGGTTACGCTTGGAGAGGCCTACAGCTGCGGCGAGACGGGGCATGGTGAGCGTATCGTCATCCCCATTACCGGCGGCACTTTCGAGGGGCCACGATTGCGGGGAACAATCCTGAGCGGAGGGGCTGACTACCAGCTTGCCAATAAAGTCCTGAACCGCACAGAGTTGGAGGCCATCTACTGCATCAAGACCGACGATGGTGTCTGCATCCACATCCGCAACCGAGGCATCATTTCAAACGGCAAAGACCAGTCGGGACAGCCCTCGTTCTACTTCAAGTGCGCACCTCAGTTCGAGGCTCCCATTGACAGCCCTTATGCTTGGCTGAACAACGCCCTTTTCATCTGCTCTCCAGAATGGAGGCAGGACTTCGACGGCATCATCCTGAATGTTTGGATGGTGAAGTGAGGGGGATTGCTCAGATTTTACTCTTCCGCTCCTTTCAGCACCTTATCCACGCTGCCTGATTCGAGGAGGCGTTTCCGGGCTTCGGTGTAGCTGAGGCCAAGGATTTCCTGAATCATTCGGGTGCCGCGGTCGATGAGCTTGGCGTTGGTGAGCTGCATCCTGACCATTCTGTTGCCTTCGACGCGCCCCAAACGAATCATCAGCGAGGTGGAAATCATGTTCAGCACCATCTTCTGCGCCGTTCCGCTCTTCATTCGGCTGCTTCCTGTCACGAATTCGGGGCCTACAATCGTTTCAATCGGATGCTCCGAGACCGCTGCCAAGGGCGTGCCCGGGTTGCTGGTAATGCAGCCTGTAAGCAGTCCTAAGCCTCTTGCCCCCTTGACGGCTCCAACAACATAAGGCGTTGTGCCTGAGGCTGCTATGCCCAAGACCGTATCGTCTTCTTTGGGGGAGAATGCCTGCAAGTCCTGCCAGCCTTTTTCCTCGAAGTCCTCGGCTTTCTCAACAGCATGGCGAAGGGCCTTGTCGCCACCTGCAATGATGCCAATCACCCAGTCTTCGGGGACACCGAAAGTGGGGGGCAGTTCGCTGGCGTCGAGCACGCCAAGCCTGCCGCTCGTCCCTGCGCCCACATAGAAAAGCCTGCCGCCCCGCCTCATCCTCGGCTCAATGGCTTCCACAAGCCTCTGAATCTGCGGGATAGCCTTGCGGACGGCCTCTGCCACCAAAGCATCTTCGTGGTTGATGCAGAGCAGCAAATCCCCCACCGACATCTGCTCCAAATCGTCGTAATGCGACGGTTGCTCGGTTATTTTCTCTGTCATTTCCTGAAAAAGTCGTTGTAAATTTTGATGCCGAAGATGATGATGCTGCAACTGGTGGTGACGAGGTTGGTCAGGAAGAGCGACCAGAGGATGTCGGGCTTGTTCAGCACGCCCTGAAGCATGAATGCGAAGCCGCCTACGCCCATCATCAGGAAGGTTGGAAGAGCGATTCCATCGGTGTTTCGGGTGCGAATCGTCTCAATTGCCTGCGGCAAATAGCCCAGAATCATACAAACGCTGGCCACAACTCCGCAAACGTTGAATATCGTGTCTTGTTCCATTGTCTTTGAACGCTGTTTTTACTGAATTCTGCTGCAAAATTAGGGAATTTTCTCGCCAAATCAAAGCAAAACGGCAAAATCTTGAAGCAAAGGGCATTCCCTGATTAACGATTGGCTGCCAAGGGAAATAAGAAATCCCTGTGCTGGGACTTTCTCTATGTCTCAAAACAACATGTTTGTTTTGTTTGTTTGTTGGGATTTAGTGGTTAGGGGTTAGAAGTTAGGGGTTGGAGATTTCATTTTTTTATTTTTTCATTTTTACATTTTTACACCTGTGTCTTGGGCAAACTTAACGTGTGTCGTGGCCACTTTACACGCGTGTCGTTGGCAAACTTGACTTGTGTCGTTTCTCCCCCTTACGGGGGAGTCAGAGGGGGTCTTTTTCTAAATCCAGTGCAAAGGTACGACAGTTTGAAAGGGCGTTGCGGGTCTTTTCTGCGCATTGCGTGGAAGTGCAACTTATTGCTGGTTATTGCTGCAAAAAAGTGGGCAAAAAACTTGCATAATTCACAGAAAATTAGTACCTTGACTTCGTCGAGCTACTATTTCACTCGGATATGAAATAAAAAGGGATTTTTATTTGCATATCTCTCGTTTTTTTCGTACCTTTGCAGCATGAAAGCGATGTACAAATATGAGTTGGCAGAAGCGGCAGGAGTGAGCCGCGATACCTTCCGCCGCTGGCTGAGCGGCAACCGTGACAAACTGGTGAAGCTGGGGGCAAAGCCCCGCGGCCAACTGCTTCCCCCTCGTGCAGTGGGATGGATTTGCAGGGAATATGGGATAGACCCAATATAGTCCATAGTGCATAGTCCATAGTCCATAGTTGACTGCGTCGAGCCTTGCTTCTCCCCCTTTGGGGGAGGAGTTGGAGGGGCGAGGCGGCGGCAATGAGTCCTCCCCCTTACGGGGGAGATAGAGGGGGTCCACCAACAAACAAACAAAACAAACACTCGAAAAAAAGAGATATGCCGAATCCTGTTCTCTATATATTAATTAAGGAAATAATTACTTATTTATATAATAATATATAGTCCTCGCACTTGTCTCAAAATTAGTTGTTTGTTTTGTTTGTTTGTTGGTAGTGTTGTTAAAGCCTTGCTTCTCCCCCTTCGGGCAATTGCCTGTTGGCAGCAGAGCAATTGGGGAGCGTAAGCGACGGAGGGCAAAAGTTAGAGTGGGTCTTTCTATTCAATCGTTCTATCTGCTGAGTTCCTGACAGATTCTGTCCTGAAAGGCTCGACCTGCCCCCGAGGAATTGATGCTTTGGTTGATGATGGCAAAGGCGAGGGTGTGGCCGTTTGCTGCGGTAACGTAGCCAGCCAACGAGCTGATGCCTGTGACCGTTCCCGTCTTTGCGCGGACATTCCCCTCTGCCGACGTGCCTATCATTCGCTTCTGCAAAGTGCCGTCGTAACCAGCGATGGGCAGGTGCGGCAAGAGGTGCTCGCGGATGGGCTGTGACCTCCAAGCATAAGCAAGCAGGGCAACAAGCATTTCTGCCGAGGTGTAGTTGTAGAGCGAAAGTCCGCTTCCGTCCGCCACTTGATACTGACTGGTCTCCAAGCCCAGACTCCCCAGCAGTTCATCGGTTCTTGCTGCGGCTTGTTTGCGCCCAGCCCATTTCGTTCCTGTGGATGCGGCTATCTGATAGAAAAGGCATTCGGCGTAGATATTGTCGCTATTTTTCATCATTGGCTCCAACAGCTCGTCTATGCCATGAACGATGGTGAAGACGGAACGCGATTGCTGGGGAGCCTGAGCACGCTGCCTCGAATTGGAAAGGAGCCGGATGCCCGCACCCCTCAAAGCTTTCAGCCAGTTCTGCTCGAAGGTGTCCTTGCCGTCAACAAGAAGAGCCGAGAGAGGGCCGTAGTTATCGTCCCAGCACCATCCCCAGCCGTATGGTGTGTCTTCGCGCATAGTGAGGTCGTAGAAGATGGTTCCCGTAATGCTCTGAATGCCATATTGTTGCTTGATGGATGCAGCAGCTCGCAGCAGTTCGTCGGCTGTGACCATCGGGTCCATTCCGCCCACGATATAGAGGTCGCCGTTCAGCACGCCAGCATTCACCCTTCCAGTAATGCGAAAGTCTGTGCGGAACTGGTAGTCGGGAGTAAGGAAATGCAGGGCTGTAATGGCCGTGATGAGCTTTTGGCACGAGGCTGGGCGCATCCGATGGGCAGCATTCAAGGCATAGAGCGGCTGTCCGTCGGTAAGGTCATAGACATAGATGCCAAGCTGAGTTGTCTCGAAAAGCGAGGAATGGCAGAGCGAATCGAGTGCCTGATGCTTGATGGCTTGCCATGTTCTTGGAGCAGGAACTTGTTTTTCCGCCTTTTGCTCCACCACAACAGGCGTGGGCACAGCAGAGACTGCTGGCGTATTCGCGTATGTATATGGCTGTCGGCCATAGTATTGGCTGTTTCTCTGCGAGGTGCACGAAGCCACAAGCAAGAGCAGAAGCAGGTATTTTGCGTGTTTCATCGTCTTTTGGAAATATAATGGCTGCAAAGTTATACATTTTTGCTGAGAAAAGAAGATTTCGCTGAAGAAAAAGCGGCATTCGCTGAAAATATTTGCGGAAAAGCCGTCTTTCCTCTACCTTCGCAGCGCAATTGATTCTTTTTGAAGAAAGGGTATTGGCATGAAACTTTATTTCAAGGTATTAAGCATCTTGGCTATGGCCGCAGGGCTGGCCGCATGTTCGTCCGAAGATGATTCGGTAGTTGATTACGTTAGCGGAAGTGCTGTAAGCGGGGAGAGCGCTTCGCTTGGCGAACTCACCACTTTCACCATTGCGCTGGATGAGACTGCACTTTCAGAAGAGGAAACTATCGATGAAATGGACGAAGATTACATCGAGAACAACACCTTCGGCTCGACCATTGGCATCTGCTTCAACGGAACGAGTGCAGCGGTCAACGGCGAAGTGAGCGGTGTGAGCATAGATGTGGATGGTGCAGATGTGATTGTCACTTCCACCGTCAAAGGCGTGAACTTTGTGCTTTCCGGGAGCACCAGCGAGGGTATGTTCAAGCTGTATAGCGAAAAGAAGTACCAGTTGACGCTCAATGGCGTTTCCATCACCAATAGCGACGGCCCTGCCATCAACCTGCAAAGCGGCAAACGGGCATACGTCGTCTTGGCCGAAGGGACTGTAAACACGCTGAAGGACGGCACATATTATGCCGAAAGCGAGGAAGACCAGAAGGGAACCTTCTTCAGCGAAGGAGAGCTGCTTTTCAGCGGCAGCGGCCTGTTGCGCGTCTTTTCGAATACAAAGAACGGCATTGTCTCGGACGACTATATAAAGTTCCGCCCGGGCAATAACATATATGTAAGCTCCACTTCGGGGCACGGCATCAAGGCAAACGACGAAATTATCGTAAATGGAGGCGTCATCAATGTTGAGACTTCGGGACAGGCTGCCAAGGGCATGAAGGCGGATTTGCTGGTTGCCATCAATGGCGGACGCACCACCCTCATTACGACAGGAAACGGAGAGTACGACACCTCGGAAAGCGACACAAAAGGAGCCGCTGGCATAGGATGCGACGCAGATTTCGAGATGAACGGCGGAAGCCTGTACTGCATGAGCACGGGTTCTGGCGGCAAAGGCATCAAGGCCGACGGGTTGGCAACCTTCAACGGCGGTACAATTCGCGTCCTCACCACTGGCAACACCTATTCCTATTCCAGCTCAAGCAGTAAGGCGAAAGGCATCAAGGCCGATGGAGCAATTGTCGTCAACGGAGGCGACATTATGGTGCGGACAACGGGCGACAGCGGTTCGGAAGGTATTGAAAGCAAAGCGACCATCACCATCAACGGCGGTCAAACGGCTGTCCATTCTGTTGACGATGCCATCAACTCGGCAAGCCACATGTACCTGAACGGCGGCAATGTTTTTGCTTGGGCAACGAGCAACGACGGCATTGATGCAAACGGCAATCTCTTTGTTAATGGAGGTACCACCGTTGCTTATGGCACCACTTCACCAGAATGCGGCGTAGATGCCAATGAAGAGGGCGGATACCACCTCATCATCAGCGGCGGAACACTTGTTGCAGTTGGTGGCGGCACAAGTTATCCATACTCTTCGGGAACGCAGCCGAGCATCGTCTATGGTGGAAGTGCATCAAGCGGAACGACACTTGCCTTGAACAGCAGCGACGCCAACATCCTTGCTTTCACAGTCCAACGCTCATATAACGGTACAGCTTGCTTCCTCTTCACCTCACCCAACCTTAGCAAAGGTTCTGCCTACACCATTACAAGTGGCGCAACAGCTTCTGGTACAGATTGGTATGGATTAAAGACAGCAGCCAGCATTTCCTCTGAAGGTTCATCTGCGGCAACCATCAGCTCGCTTGCCAGTCCCTATTCCACTTGTGGCAGTTCCATTGGCGGAATGGGAGGAGGCGGCGGAATACCTGGCGGGCCTGGTGGCAGTTGGCGTTAAAACCCCTACATTACAATAAATAGACTGATAAATACGTTCTTATATTAGAAGTTGAAGATGCGGAAACTAAAGCGAGACCTTAAAGAGAACACCATCTATTTGGCACTATGGATTATTATGTTCGTAGCGCCGTTGCTCGGGGAATATATTCAGTTTTCCCGAGGCATAGGCTTTGGTTTCAACTGGAATGTTGTCCTTGATATATGGAGGGTGTTTGCCACATACTTCGTCATCTTCCTTGTTCACAACTTCTTGGTGGCACCCGTCCTCATCTATCGGCAGAAGAGTGGACGTTATCTGTTCCTGGCAGGAGTGCTTGTCGCGCTTTTCGTTGTTGTCCAGTGTTCCTTCCATCCTTCTGGGCCTCAGGGAAAACTGCCGCCAGAACATCAAATGCCTATTATGGAGCAGCCCTTTGAACATCACCCTGCCCCACCCCATCACCGGCATCCTGAACCGCCAGCAAAATTGTTGAACGGCGATATGCTTCACACGCTTGTCATCATTCTGCTGCTTGGCATGAACCTTGGGGTAAAGCTGTACTTCAAAAACGAGCGCGACAGAAAGAAAATGCAACTGCTGAAGAGCCGTAACCTCGAGCAACAACTCGAAAGGTTACGCTACCAGCTGAACCCGCATTTCTTCATGAACACGCTCAATAACATCCACGCACTCATCGATATTGATGCAGCAAAGGCAAAGACGACCATCGTTGACCTGTCCAGGCTGCTGCGATATGTGCTCTACGAAGGTGCTAAATCCACCGTTCCCCTGAGCCGCGACATCGCTTTCATGAACGACTATCTTCAGCTGATGAAGATACGCTACGCCGAAGGTGTACGCATTTCTGCCGACTTCCCGACCGACGTTCCAGAGACAGAGATTCCGCCTATGCTCTTCATCTCGTTCATCGAGAATGCATTCAAGCACGGCATCAGCTACAAGCACGACTCGTTCATCGACATCCGCCTCAATATCGAAGGGCAGCGCATCCAGTTCACCTGCAACAACAGCATCCATGTCCAGAAGAGCGATACACATCAAGGAGGCGTAGGACTGGCCAACATTCGGCAGAGGCTCGACCTGCTCTATCCTGAAGGTTATACGCTTGACATTCAAGAGAGTGCGGCAGAATATCGCGTCAGCATGAGCATTCCCTTTTAATTCAACCCTAACACTCCGTCCCAATGATTAGATGTTTCGCTATTGACGACGAGCCATTGGCACTTCAGCAGCTTGTCACATACATCAGCAAGGTTCCTTTCCTGGAGCTTGCCGGGCAATTCCTGAGTGCTGCTGAGGCAAGGCAGGCTTTGGACGAAGAGCAGATTGACGCACTCTTCATCGACATCAATATGCCCGACCTCAATGGCTTGGACTTCGTGCGCTCGCTGGTAATTCCGCCGCTCATTGTTTTCACGACAGCCTATAGCGACTACGCAATCGAAGGCTATAAAGTTGATGCTGTTGACTATCTGCTCAAGCCGTTCAGCCTCGAGGACTTCCAGCATGCCGCCTTGAAAGTGAAGGCACAATATGAGATGCGTCAGATGTCAAAAAGCACGGTTTCATCGGCAAATTCGGATGATGTTCTCTTTGTTAAGACAGAACACCGCATTATCAATCTGCCCATTGCAGACATCGTTTATATCGAAGGAATGAGCGAGTACTTGCGTATTCATCTCGACAACAATTCGAAGCCTATCGTCGTCCTCTTGTCTATGAAGAAACTTGAAGAACGGCTGCCACAGCACTTCATGCGCATTCACCGTTCCTACATCATCAACCTGAAGAAAATCAAGGAGGTGGGCAAAGGGCGTGTCATTATGGCGATACCAACAGGCAATTCCACGAGCGAGAACTTGTCTCTGCCCATTGGCGACCTTTACCGAGATGTCTTCAACGAATATCTCAATAAAAGATTCCTTTAGATAACACCATACAACTTTTATATGAAAACAAACAAATTCATTCTTGCCGCTTGCATGACTATTGGCCTGCTTGCACTTTCGGCCGCAGAGATTGACGGATTCTATTTCTGGAAGAACGGCACTTACACAAGACTTGATGTAGGCGAAATGCTCTTTGGCGACGACAAGGTAAGCGTCGGCGATAACACTTTCGATGTGAACGAGATAGACAGTATCACCTTCTGGCAACCTGCCGAAGTGGAAGTCGTGACGGACACCTTGTATATAAGTTATAATGGCGCAGAGGCAACAGTCTCTCCAGAGAATGTCAAGGGTATAACTGCCGATGTGAACGGGGCGGCTGTCACCATCACAAATGCCAACACAGACCGCGAAATGTGCTTTGTCCTCAGCGGAGAATCCGACGAGGGAAGCTTCACCTACGAAGGCACATACAAGGCTTGCATCCGATTGGCTGGGGTGAATCTGCAAAGCACTACTGGTGCGGCGCTCGACATCAAGTGCGGCAAGCGCATAGCCCTCGAATTGTTCGATGGAACCGCGAATTTCATGACCGATGCCTCGGCCGACCTCGGACAGAAAGCCGCCCTCTACTGCAAGGGACATCTTGAAGTTAGCGGAGGCGGCGAACTGACCGTAAAAGGCAATATCACCCATGCTATCAAGACGAAGGAATATATGCTTGTCAAGAAGACCACTGGCGGAATTATTGTCACAGGTGCTGCTGGCGACGGCATTCATGCCGGTCAGTATTTCAAGATGAACGGCGGCAGCGTCTCTGTCAGCGGCGTGAAAGGCGACGGCATACAGGCCGAAGCAACTCAGGAGGGCGATGAAGACGACGGACAAGTCATCATAAAGGGCGGTACGCTCAATGTCTCTGTAACAGAAAGGGATGTGGCCGCCGTCAAGAGCGACAGCCTCTTCACCGTCTCTGGGGGCAATATAACCGTAGGCACGACTGGCGACGGCGACAAGGGCTTCAAGAGCAAGGCCGATATGAGCATCAGCGGAGGCGAAATCTCCATTACCCAAAGCGGCAAGTATATTGTGGTGAACAACGACCCGGGCTATGTTTCGAGCATCAAGGCAGACGGCAATCTCGACATTTCCGGCGGCTCTGTCACGATTGATAATACTGGCGAAGCAGGCAAAGGCCTGAGTGCCGACGGGGACATCACTATTGCTGAAGGAGAATCTTCGCCCACCTTGAATATCGACGCGAAAGGCGCTGGCGGCACGCTCGACCTGTCCCGAAATGTGGATGACGACAGCGGCTCTGGCGACGGAGGCGGCGGCGACGACCCGGACGACCCCGACCCTGTCTATCGTATCTGTGTCGCGCTCAGTTCTTCGAACAGCCAGTACTGGAAGAATGTTGTGTATCTCTACAGCTCGGACGGCACAAAGATTGCCCAGCTGACGAACACCATTACCGTTCAGGCCACAGGTCAGACCACGCGTACATTCTATTACTATGACTTCGACGAACCCCAAAGCGGCCAGTTCTACTTTGCAAGCGACTACTACACCCGTACCGGCGGTGGTGGCCCAGGCGGTGGCGGCGGTCCTGGTGGCGGCGGACAGACCTATCAAATCCGCACGGGGAACGTTAATGGGCCGACGGAAGCCAATCCCTCTGTCTATTACTACATCAATACGTCAAGCTATACAACCAGCGGCTCTGTGCGCAGCTTCACAGCCTCCGACTACACTTCCCGCTATAAGGACGGCACGATTACAGACAGCGGAACCGTCACTCCATCAGGCGGCAAGTTCGTGACTGCCGCAGGTATCAAGGGCGACAAGAACGTCACCATCGACGGTGGAACCATCATTATCAACAATACCGGTGCTGCGTCCAAGGGCATTAGCTGCGACAAGATTCTTACCCAGGCGGGCGGCTCCATCACCATTACCAATAGCGGAACGGGCACAGGCACAAGCAGCAGCTACTCTACAGCCAAGGGCCTGACTTCCGACGGAAGCATCAACCTGCAAGGCGGAACACTCACCATCAAGATGACTGGTGCTGGTGGCAAGGGCATCAAGAGCGACGGAACTCTCGTCATAGGCAAGAGCGACACCGAAGGCCCCATTCTGAATGTCAGCACAACAGGCGCAAAGTACGTCAGCTCATCTTCTGCCAAAGCCATCAAAGCCGTGGGAGCCATCACCATAAACGGTGGCGAGAGTGTCATTACGACAGCCACCCAAGGAGCGGAAGGCTTGGAGAGCAAGCTGAAGTCGAATGCCTCGATTGTCTTCAACGGCGGCAAACACTATTTCAAGTGCTATGACGACTGCATCAATACAGCCGGTGCCATCAAGTTCGACGGCGGCGTAGTCGTCTGCTACGGCTATGGAAATGATGCTGTTGACAGCAACTACGGACAGTCGGGAGCCATTCAAATCGGCAATGGAGCCGTGCTTACCTACACCTCGAAGGGCAGCCCTGAAGAAGGCTTTGACTGCGACAACAACAGCTATATACAGATTACCGGCAACGGTATAGCCATCAGTGGAGGCGGCAGTCAAGGCGGAGGAGGCGGCGGACCTTGGGGTGGCGGCGGCTCGTCGAGCGGCATTGGAAGTGCCGTCCAGGGCTACTATCTCAGCACCTCTTCCATTAACTACGCGACGAATCGCTACTATACCTTGGCCGACGCAAGCGGCAACAACCTCGTCACCTATTCCGTTGAAGCCAGCTTTACCAGCAGCCTCTCCCTCCTCACAGCCACAGGAATGAAGAAAAGCAGCAGTTATTCGCTCAAGTACAGCACGTCGAAACCCACCGACGCCACTACGGAATGGCACGGTCTCTACCTCGGCAGCTCCGCCACCGGCACAACCTCCGTCCTTTCCTCCTTCACGGCTCAATAACGCAGATGTTAGGGGTTAGAGGTTAGGGGTTAGAGAATAGTTTTTGCCCTTTGAAACCAATCATCCCGAGCATTCCTCTCACCCCTTACCCCTAACCTCTTACCTCTGAATTTCATTTTTTCATATTGGTGTCCGGTAAACTTTTGACTAATATATCAGATAGCCTAAGAATTCAATTACTTATGTGGTGCTTTAGGGTTGGTGGCTTGTATGAGACCGCAACGCGGTCTTCGCTAAATAACCGAGGGTACGAGCGAAGC
>JAEEGL012249695.1_pt1 | contig 43625 bp, 32 predicted proteins | sample 9134231 | NCBI WGS metagenome assembly JAEEGL01 (sample SAMN16246548, study PRJNA631951) | gut metagenome | biome: gut microbiome; feature: rumen; material: fiber-attached | host: Bos | place: Iran: Karaj | collected 2018-10
AAAATATATAAATCCTTAAAAAAATATTTTATATATAATGCTTTAACTTAATTATCAAATTCTAATTTATATTTTTTAGTAATATTTGTAAATTTTTTTGATGTTCTTTCTGACATACATTTATTTTTAGTATTTTTATAATGATAATGTTTATTTAAATTAGAAATTTTAAGTCCATGAATAATATTAATATTTGATTTACAAGGATTATTATTTTTAATATTTTTATTTCCTTTAAAAATTTTTTCTGAAATTTCTCTTGTTGAAGAATTATCACTCACAATATCAAGATTCATTTTAGTATTAAATTTTTTTGTTTCAGGACTATAATATATAATATTTTTATTAACAAAAACTTGACTTTGAGATAATTGTTTTTTAGATTTTCTTAAAAAATTTTGATTTATTAAATTTCCATAATCTGTTCTTCTTTTATTAACTTTGTCTTTATTTTTTATTTCTGATTTTAAAAATTGAGAATTTGATTTTTGATGAAAATGCTTTTGAGTTATATTTCTTATTTGATTTTTTTTTCCCATTCTCTATAAATAAATTATTATTATTATTATTATTTGTCATAAATAAAGTTAATAAATTTTTTTCTGAATTTGTTGTTCTGTAAAAATTTTTTCTTTTATGAATCTTTTTTTTTGTTTCTAAATTTTTTTTAGGTTGATTTTTTTCATTTTTTTTAATATATTTATTCATAAAATTATCAATTAATTCTAAAATCTTAAATATTTTTTCTTCAAGCATATCTATTTTTTTATCATTATCTATTTCATTATTTAAAGATATTATTTCTTTATTATTATTATTTTCTGATACTTTATTCCTTATAAAACTCATTGAACATTTTTTTTTCCCAGAAGAACAAAAGATTATATTTTTGAATGATTGATCTTTTGGTAAATATAAATTAGATAAATTTGAAATTTTTAAAGTTTTATTTGTTTTTCCTGATGAAGATTTTCTCATTTTATTCTCTTGTTTTTTCATATAAATTGAAAAATAATTTTCATTTTCAATATTATCCATTAAAATACTTAAAATTAAATAAAAATGTAAATTAATAAATAATTATTGATTTAATAAATAATTAAATATATTAAAAAAATAATCTATTGAAAATAATTATTGATCTTCTATATTTAAATCAAAAAAAAAATATTTTTATTCATATAAATGAGTTCAGGAAAAGTTTTAAAGATAACTAAAGAAGCAAGAGAACTTTTTGATTCTTTTGATTATAATCATGATGGAAAAATTGATAAATCAGAAATAATTCCTTTATTAAAACAAATTTCTAAAATATATGGTTTACCTACTCCAAGTCAAAGTGAAATTAATGAAGGTTTTAAGCAAATTGATCTAAATAAGAATGATTTAATTGAATTTGATGAATTCATTCGCTTTTATCAGGAATTATATAATCAAATGAATTAAATCATTTTTTTTCATTTTTATAATTAAAAAAATTTTTATAAGATTTCATTTTTTTTTAAACATTATTCAATTAATACTTCTTTTTAATAAAAAAAACGATTGTTTTTAAAAAACCGTATTTTATTTGATTCTCAATATAAAAATAATTAATTTAATTAAAAATTAAAAAAAAAATAAAATAAAATAAAAATCTCATTATAAATGGAACATCAACAAAAAGACACATATGATTATACAATAAAAATATTATTATTAGGAGATTCAAATGTAGGAAAGACATTATTAATAGGGAAATTTATAAAAGATGATTTTTCAGAAAATACATTAAATACAATAGGATTAGATTTAAAATGTAAATCATTAATATTAGAAGATAAAAAAATAAATGTGCAATTATGGGATACAGCAGGACAAGAAAAATATAAATCAATGACAACTTCATATTATAGAGGAGTAAATATAATTATTGTTGTTTATGATGTTACTAAACAAGAATCTTTTAATCATGTTAAAAATTGGATTGCTGATATAGATAAATTTGCAAGACCAAATGTAATGAAAATTTTAGTTGGAAATAAAATTGATTTAATAAATGAAAGAGTTATTTCTAATGAAGAAGGAAAAAAACTTTCTCAACAATTTAAAATTAAATTCTTTGAAACTTCTGCTAAATCAAATGAAGGTGTTCAAGAAATGTTTGAAAGCGTTTGTAAAGATTATACTAAAAATAATGAAAAAAGACCTTCTGAAAATATTAGTTTGGACAATATGAAAGTTAAAAAACAAAATTGTAATTGCTAAATAAATAATAAATAATAAATAATATTTATTTCAATCTTTTTTTAAATAATTATACAATTATATAATAATAGTAAAATAATATTTTTTTTACTTTAACTTTTTTTAATCATTTTTTATTTCATTTTCTAATATTTTAATTTCATAAATTCTTTTTTTCATTGCAAAAATAGAAGGTTTAAATAATGAAATTTTTCTTTTTTTATTTTCAAACTCAACAATATTTTTTTCAGTCAACTTTAATAATTGAAAAAGAATAGGAACAAATCCAAAATTAATAAAATAAAAGGAGAAATATTTAAAGGAATCAACAACAAAATTGAATTCATAAGTAATATAATGAATTTGAGTAAAAGAATATTGAATAATAAAGGAGAAAATAAGAGTGATAATTATTTTAATAATACTAAAACAAAAATTAGAATTCCACCATTTCCCAACATTAAATTCAATAGTTAAACAAACTCCCCAAAAAGCACCAACAATTCCAAAAATATAAGAAATATTACTAAAAGTATTTTGTAAACCTAATTCTTCTTTATTTTGTTGTGAACATATTTTAGAATTTAAAATTTTATCTTCTACTTCATTTAAATCAATATTATCTACCATGAAAAAATATGATATTACTGCAAAAAATTGCATTCCTATTACATATAAAAATATTCTTATTTTATGCTTTCTTGCTTTAAAAATATTTTTTAATTTTTTACATAATTTATTTTGAATTATTTTATCAAAATCTATTATTATTGTTATTGAAATTAATGATAAAGAAAAAGTATAAATTATTTCAAATATAAAATGAATTTTATAAAATAAATAAATTAAACTAATTGTGAAAAGAAAGAAAAAATAAATAGAAAAAATAATGATTTTATTAAAGGAAGAATACAAATTTTTTTGATTTTCATTTCGAGAAAGTGTTTTAAATGAAATTAAAGTATATAAATAAAAAAAAGAGAAATTAAAAAAAGAAATACTTGGATTTGAAAATGAAGAATAACATTTTTGAATATCTTCATTTAATAACCAATTTGGTCTTTTTCCTTGAATTAAACATTTTATTAAAATTCCAAAATAATAAAAAACATTCATTACTAATGTTATTTTTAATCCTATAATAGGATGAAATAAAACATATATTATACATGTATATATCATTATTGAATCTTTGTGAATTAATTTGTTTTCAATGAAGTCTGAAAATTTTAAGAAAAATGAATTATTGATTGATTTTATTAAAGGAAAAATATGTTCTATTTCTATTTTTAATAATTTTTTTTCTAATATTATTTCCATTGGAATATATAGAAATGATAATGCTATTATTGTTATTCTCATAATCAATAAATTTTTTGATCTTGTTGTTAACTTTATTTTATTTTCTTTTTTTTCATTTTCATTAAATGAATTTGAATATAAAATATTATTTCTAATTTCTTCATTTTCTTCATTATTTAAAAGTTGATTTGTTTTATCATTATCATCTTCATTCATTAAAAATAAAAAAAAATATTATTCATTTTCAATCATCAATTTTTCAATTTTATATAATAATTATTATGGGATGTATTATAGGAAATAATAAAGAAAGAATAATAGATATGAATAATAAAGAAATAGATTATAAATATTTTACAATAAATAACACCCAAAATGATATAAATAAATTTTTAGAAAATGAACAACCAACAACAAATAATAAAACAAATAACAATACACCTAATTTAAATACAGAATATTCTATGAATGGAAAAAAAATAACATTTTCAGATGCAATTTTCAAACCATACAATTCATTAAGTTTAAAACAGAAAAAAGAAATTCCTCAAATTCAAATTTTATCATCTGAAATGAATAAAAAGTTAATTATTACAATATCAAATGAATCAAATAATGAAATTGATAAATTAACATTATCTCCTAATTCTCTTATAAGTGAAAAAAAAAATATAAATATAAATAATAATAATCGCATTTTTTCTTTTGGAGGTTTAACAAAAAAAGAAGAAAAAAATTATGATAAAAAAATCAATTATAAAATTTATGATTTGAATATTAAACCTCATCAATTTGATATTGAATACTCAGAAAATAAATTTTATTTAAAAGATTACAAAGAAGGAAGTGGAATTTTTTTAAAAATAAATCCAAAATATTTAATAAAGGAAAATACTAAATTAATTTTTTCATTGAATAATTTTACATATTTAAATATAGAATATATTAAATCAAATCAATTTATAATTGATTATAAAAAGAAAAAATATAAATATAATTTAACAGAAAAAAAAAAAATAAAAGTTGGAAGAAGTGAAGAATGTGATTTAAAAATTTTAGAAGAACCTGGAATAAGTAGAATTCAAATGACATTTTTTTATAATGAAAAAAATAATGATTTATATGTTTATGATGGAAATTTAATCAATGAAAATACTAATGAATATCAAGAATCAACTAATGGTGTTTGGTTATTAATTAATAAAATGGAAATTACTAATAATATGATAATTAAAAGTGGAATGACTAAATTTTTTTTTGAATTAAATAATAAATCACAGTAAAAAGGTATATGTTAAAAATTTAGGATGTTTTTTTTTATCTTTATTATGTATTTAGAATATAAATAATTGAAGTTGGAAATAATCTCTATTTGATTAATTTTAACATTAAATTTTATTTATATTGTTAAATATTAACAAATAAAAGTTTTAATATATTTAAAATATTATTTTTTATTTGTAAAAATTAAATAAAAAAATAGCAAATTTAATTATTTTTCAAGAGAAGAAAAAAATCATAATAAAATTTTACCTTATTTTTAAAAAATAATCCTTTTTGCTTTTAAATAACCCAAAATTTATTCATTATAATGATAAAAAGATAAAATATATAAAAATAAAATAAAAGAATAAAACTTTAAAGAATTAAATAAAAAAATCAAAAGAAAATTTAAATTTTAAATTAATTTTTTTTCATAGTGATGAAAAAGTATAAAGCCTTGAATGAAGATTGAAAAATAATTTATAAATCAAATGGAAGGAAAAACAGAGAAACCAGTAGAAGTGAAAACAATTAGAGCAAAACCAATATATGCGAGTAAACCACAATTAAATCTATCATTTAGAGATCCACATAAAGAAAAACAAATAAACCTTATTTGTAATTTATTAAAAATGAAATTTAATCCTTCAAAAAAACACGCTCAACAATTTTCAGTAAAAATAACACCAGAAATAGCAGAAGATAATTATCCTTTAGTTAGAAGAATTCTAAGGCAACTTTCAAAAGAATTAAAAGGATTATATCAACCATATATTTCAAGTGGTTTCTCAATATTTAGTAGTATTAATGAAAATGAAGATCAAGTTAATACTTTAACTTGTAAATTAGATGATCAAGAATATACTGTTGAAATAGCAAAAACTAATAATATTCTCGATTTAACTAAAGTTAATAGCTTTAAAGAAAATGATATCAGAGTTAAATCATTTATTGAAATTTTAATTAAATCTATTTTAAGTTCAAATAAAAATTTTTTGAGATTCGATGATAGATCATATTTTGATTTTTCAAAGAGAGAATCATTACATGGAGGAGTATATAAATTACATGGTTATGGAACAGCTGCAGTGATAACTGAAGCTGGTTTATATTTGAGAATTAATGATAGAAATAAATTTATTAGTGGAAAAAGTGCATTAGATAAATTAAAAGAAATAAAAAAAAATACTACAAATGGTAATTTTCTGATAGCAGCAAAAGATTATTTTGAAGGAAGAAGTGTATTAGCACAATATGGTACATATCGTGTATATAAAATAGGAGATGTATTAGTAGATAAGAATGTAGATAACACTGAAATTCCAATGAAACAACAAGATGGTACAATTATTAATATTAGTTTATATAATTATTATAAGCAACAATATAAAATTGAAATAAAAGATAGAAATCAACCTCTTTTAAAAGAAATGGTAAGAGGAGCTTTTGATACAGAAAATAAAAGTGAAAATGCAAGATATTTAATTCCAGAATTAGTTTATTTATGTGGAATGGATGAAGAGACTTTAGAAAGTGGAGGTGATACAAGAAGAAGAATGGCAAAGAAATTAACACCTCAAGAAAAATTAAATAAAATAAAAGATGTTAATAAACTTCTTACAAATAATGAGAAAAAAGAAGTACATCATAAATCAGGTGATAAAATTTTAAAACCTTCACCAAAAGAAATTTGTGATGAATGGGGAACAAATTTCGAAGGATTTTTACACTTAAAAGGAAGAAAATTAAACGATCCAGAAATAGAATTTCATAATGAAGTAGTTCATGTTCAAAATGGTAAATTTAGAACACAACATTTAAAAAAAGCATTTAATTTTAATAAAAATTCTTGGATATGTGTTACAACAAGAGAATTAAGTAGAACTGCAGAAAAAAGTATTGATTCACTTATTAAATGTTCTAAAAATTTAGGAGTGAACATCGAAAAACCTGAAATTAAACATTTTGATGTTAGAAATGCAGGTCAATTTGTTGATGCTTTAAAAACTATTGATTTAAATAGTGGAAAAAAAATTGTTTTAATTTGTTTAAATAAACGTACTTCAAATTTTTATCCTTATATTAAAAAATATTTATATGAAAACGTTGGTATTCCTTCACAAGTAATGAATGTTGATAAAAGTACTAATCTTTCTTATTATTCTAATGTTTTAAGTCAAATGAATGTGAAAGTAGGAGGGGAATTATATCATATTAATATAAATGAAAAATTCAGAAAAAATCCAACAATGGTAATTGGAATTAATTCAACAAGAGCTGGAAAAAATAAAATGAAATTTGTAATGACATCATCATATGGAGCAGATTTATGTAATTTTTATACTCAAAATAAAGAAAGTACAATGGATTTAACAGGACTTCAAACAACATTAGATTCTCTTTTGAAGAATGCATTAGATTTCTTTCACCAAAAACATTCAAGATTTCCAGAATATGTGGTAATATATAGACAAGGAGGAAATGAAAAGCAAATTCAAAAAATATATTATGAAGAATTACCTGTATTTAAAGCATTTTTTTCAGGGGACAAAAACAATGGAGGATACAATGAAAATTTAAAGCCTAAAATAGCAGTGATAGCAGTGAATAAAAAAACAGATCTTAAATTTTTTCAAGCAGAAGAAGGAAAAAATGTAGCAAATCCACCAAGTGGTACAGTAGTTGATACAGATGTAACAACTCCAAATTATTTTGAATTTTATCTTCAACCACAATATGTTAATCAAGGTACTGCCACTCCCGTTCACTTCCATTGCATTTTTGATACTACTGGAATGCCTCTTGAAATTATGGAAAGTGTTACTTATAATCAAACTTTCTATTATTGGAATTGGAGTGGTCCTATCAGAGAACCTGCTGCTTTGAAATTTGCTGAAGTTTGTAGTCAATTTTATGCTAAAGTAAAATTAGAAAAAGTATCTGAAAATCTCATGGATTCTCCTTATTATATTTAAAAAAAGAAATAATTAATTTTTTTAATATTGAAAATTTTTAATTTTTTTTTTATATTTCTCTTTTGGGAGTGATAATAATATATGTTATTTATATATTAGTATAATATTTTCTTATTTTATATTTTTTTAAACAAATAAATATTTCTATCTATTTGAAATAAATATACAAAAATGTATAGTTATAATAATGTTAAAGGAGAAATGATAAAAAATATTGATATATTTTATAATAGATATATAAATAGAAAAAAAGTGATATCTTATATTGAAAAAAAAACAGAAAAATTAATAGAAGAACATTTAATAACTTTAAAACAAAGTAAAAACTCAGATTTAGAATCTTTAAATGCAATAAATTCAAAACTAAAACTATTTGATTCTTATGACGAAGAGATAAATACATCATCATTTAGTAAAGAATTTAAAGAAATAGTAGAAATTCCAAAAATAATTCAAAAAAATTTATCAATTCTCTCCTTCACTGAAATGACTCCAATTCAAAAATTATCAATTCCAATAATACTTCAAAAGATGGATTTAGTAGGATGTGCTCAAACAGGAAGTGGAAAGACATTATCATATTTAATACCAATAGCATCTCTTTTATTAACACAAGAAGAAATCAATGAAATTCCTTTCAAAACAAGAATTTCATTTCCCCTTCTTTTAATAATATTGCCAACAAGAGAATTAGCAATTCAAATATATAATGAAGCTTTAAAATTATTATATAAAACAGGAATGATACCAGTTTGTGTATATGGAGGAGAAAGTTTTAATAATCAAATAGCAGATTTAAGAGAAGGATGTGATATTTTAATTGGAACTCCAGGAAGATTAATTGATTTTTTAAATAAAAAATATATTTCATTAGAATATTGTAAATATTTAATTTTTGATGAAGCTGATAGAATGATGGATATGGGATTTGAACCTGATATGAGAAGTATTGTTGATGATTTCAATTTAAATGATTCTAGACAAACACTTATGTTTTCTGCTACTTTTCCAAAAAGTGTTTTAAGAATTATTCAAACTTTCCTTAAAAATGATTATTTCTATGTTACAACTGGAAATTATTTAGGTGAAAATGAGATTGCAAATGGAAATGTAGAACAAAGATTTTTTTATATTAAAAGTGGAAATATTAATGATAAATTAATGACCTTACATAAAATATTACAAATAATAAATGGAAAAACATTAGTTTTTGTAAATACAAAAAGAGATACAAGTTCTTTGAAAAAATATTTAGACAGCAAAAATTATTATGTAGATGATATTCATGGAGATAAAAAAATGGAGGAAAGAAAAAGAGTTTTGAATGATTTTAAAAAAGGAAAATTAATGTTATTAATTGCTACTGATGTTGCAAGTAGAGGACTTGATATTCCTGAAGTCGATTATGTTATTAATTTTGATTTACCTTCTAATATTGATAGTTATGTTCATCGAATTGGAAGAACTGGAAGATGTGGAAAAGAAGGAAAAGCTTTTTCTCTTGTTATGTCTTATGATTCTAATTTATTCAAAGATTTATATAATGTCTTAATTAAAACTAATCAAAAAATTCCTCAATTTATGAAACAATTTTAAAATTAAAATATTTTTTTTTTGATGAATTTATATTATTCCAATGTTTTATATATAGTAAAATATTTATACTATCAAAATATTGTAATTATACCTTAAATTTATATCATTATTATGGGAAAAAAGAGAAAACTAAAAGAAAATTTAGTTTTTTTACAATCATTTACCCATAAAATAAATTACAAAGCTTTACATTTTTAATTTTTTTTTTTATATACAATACAATAAAGATAAATTCCTGTATAATATATATATATAACCTTTTTTTTAAAGTACAAAATAATTGTCATAGAATTCAATATTATTATCCTCATATTTAACAACACAGAAATCATTTCCACATGAAAAATTAACTGAATGATTATCAAAATCAGATTCATCAGTAGAATATAATTCTTCCATAAAACTGATTTTTCTTTTTTGTACAAATAAAGAATCGGAAGAACATTTTTTTAAATTTTCAGGAACTTTTTCTTCAAATAAATTCTCAAAATTAATTCCCTCAAAAAATTTATGTTTCATAATATCTTTAATATCATTAACACCTAATCTTTCTTCTTGATTATAATTTAATAATTTATTAATAAGATCTTTAACTTCAAAAGGTAATTTTTCATCAATTTTAAAATTACCATTTTTAATATTTTGAATAGTTTCTTTTTCATTTTTTCCTTTAAAAGGAGTATAACCATGAAATAATTCATACATAATAATTCCAAAAGACCAAATATCACAACTTTTAAAATTAATAACATTTTTATTTAAAATTTCAGGAGAAACATATTCTGGAGTTCCTAAATAATTATCAATAATAATATTATTTTGTTTAATAAATTTTTTAGTTTTTAAATCATATTCTTTACCAATTATTTTGCATGTTGCAAAATCTATTAATTTTAAGTGAAGTCTTTCATCTAATAAAAAATTTCCTGGTTTTAAATCTAAATGAGCTATTTTATTCTTTTGGAAATATAATAAAATATTTAAAATTTCTGCTAAATAAAATTTACTTGTTTCATATGAAAGAATCCCATTTTTATTTTGAATTTGTTTTAAATAATTTTCAAAATTTCCGTTTTTAAAATATTCAATCACAAAAATTAATTTTTGTTTTGTTTGAAAACAAGAATGTAAATTAATAATATTTTTATGTTTTAAATGAATTAACATAAATTGCTCAATAAAAGCTTCTTCAGTTTTTCCTAATAATTCTAAAAAAGTTTTATCAATTATTTTTAATGTCACTAAAGATGAAGTTTTTAAATCTTCTGACAAATAAATTTTTCCATATGAACCTTCTCCAATTTTTTTTAATAATTGATAATTTCTTATTTGAGGAAGCTTATTGTTTGATGATAATGCCAAATTTTTTTGGTCCTCTTTAAACATTAAATTCTGTATTTTTAATTTATTATTTATTTTTTATATAAATGATTTTATAACAAATTCACATATCATTTTAATAATAGGAAATTTTTTAAATATATATTATTATTTTTATATAAAACAATTTTAAAAAAACTTTATCATTTCTCCAAAAAAAAAAAAATGGAAGAAAAAAAAGAATTAAATATTTCAGAATATGAAAAGATAGAAAATGAAAAAGAAGAAAAATCAAAAAAGAAGAGAAAAGGATTTAACATGTTTCATTTTTCTGAAGAGATAATAGAAGGAATAAAAAATATAGGATATAAAAATCCAACTCCAATTCAAAAAAAAGTAATTCCAGAAATATTATCAGGATTTAACATAATAGCTCATTCTAGAACAGGAAGTGGAAAAACAGCATCATTTCTTTTACCAATATTACAAAAATTAAAAACTCATTCTAAAATTTTTGGAACAAGATGTTTAATATTATCTCCAGTAAGAGACTTAGCTTATCAAACTGGAATCTTTTTAAGAAAATTAGGTAAATTTACAGATTTAAAATATTGTTTAATTTCAGGTGGAAAGAATTTCGATGATCAATTTGAAAAATTAGCAATGAATCCTGATATTATTATTGCTACTCCTGGAAGAATTCTTCATCATATTGATGAAGGAAGTTTACAATTAAAAAAAATTGAAATTATTGTTATTGATGAATGTGATAAAATGATGGAATTAAATTTTGGAGAACAATTGAAAAGTATTTTAAGAAATTGTCCTAGTAATAAACAAATTATTTTACTTTCTGCTACTATTCAAGAACAGTTAAAAATTTTTTTAAAAAGTGGTATTGTCAAAGAATATAAAATTATTAATATTGATGAAGAAAATAAAGTTCCTGAAAAATTAAAAATACATTTAATTTATACTAGAAAAGAGGAAAAAATATATGCTTTAGTATCATTATTTAAAAAAAATATAATAGATATAAATAAAGAACTAACAATAATTTTTGTAATGACAAAATTTCATTGTGATTACATACAAGAAATATTAAAATTTTGGGAAATAAATTCAATAATAATATATGGTTCAATGGAGCAAAATTTAAGGAATAAGAATATGGAAGATTTTAAAAAGGGAAGAATAAAAATATTAATAGTAACAGATGTAGCATCAAGAGGAATAGATATACCATTTTTAGATAATGTTATAAATTTCGATTTTCCAGATTCTGAAAATTTATTTATTCATAGAGTTGGAAGAACAGCAAGAGTAGGAAGAATAGGAAAAAATTTCAATTTAATTTCTTCTTATGAATTACCTTATTTTTTCGATATAAAATATGCTTTGGGGAAAAAATTAATTATTAATGACAATAATGATAATAATAATATTGAGGAAGATACTATTAATGATTTTAATATTATTAGTTATGGGTCTATTCCTGAAAAAGTTATTCAAGAAATTAAAGATTCTAAAATTGATTATTTATTCAATTCTAAATTAGATATTGATGAATTGGAAATTTCAATGAAAAGAGCAGAAAAAAAAGGGATTTCTTTCATGCAAAAACCAAGTAAATTTGGAGTTCAAGAAACTAAGAAATTTTTAATGGATATTGAAATGAAATTCCATCCTTTTTTCAAAGGAAATTATTATGACGAAGAAAAAATGCAATTTTTGAAAAAATTAAATAATTATCATCCAAAAGAAAGCTATTTTCATAGAGTTAGAGAAACTTCTGTTAATGAAAATATTATGGAAGAATTTAAAAAAAAAGTAGATTTATTTAAAAAAAGAAAAGAAATGGAAAAAGAAAAGGAAAAAATATTAATGAAAAAAAATATGGAAGAAGAAGAAAAAAATTATGAAGATGTAAGCATAATAAATGATGATGAAGAAGAAGAAAAACCAGAATTAAAATTATTGAATAAAAAAATAAAAAGATCAAAAATAAAAAATTTTAAAAATTTAAATGAATATATGAGTGATACACAAGATAAAAATTCTAAATCACTTTGGGGAACTGAAAAACCAATAAAATTAGATGAATTAACTTTAAATATTAATACTGATGATACTATGGAAAAAATAAAAAAAACAGTTTGGAATGAAAAAAAAAAAACTTTTGTTACTGAAAAATTTGATAAATTTGGAAGAAAAATAAAAAATGAAAGTGGGAAATTTATTAAAAAAAATGATAATTATCATCCTTATAAAAATTGGAAAAGAAAAACTAAAATGTCAATTCAAAAAATTGGTGAAGTTGAAAAAGAATATAATGTTAAAAGTGCTCAAGATAGATTAATTGAGAAAAAAAATAATTTAAAAGGAAAAAAAAATGATATGAAAAGTATTGAACAAGTATTAAAAGAAAAAAAGAAAAAATTCAAAGAATTACAGAAAAAAAATAAAAATTTCTCTAAAAGAAAATTAAGAGAACAGCAATTAAAGCATAGAATTAATTTAAATAGTAAATCTCAAACATTTATAAAAAGAAAAATAAGTAGAAGAAGAAAATAATTTTTAAATAAATCAAATAATAAAAAATAATATATATAAAAATAATATAAATAAAATTCATAAATTTAAAAAAAAAAATAAAATAAATGAATGATGATAAAAAATTAATAGAATCAATAGTACCAAAAGAGCAAAATATTCAACAAAAACAAGTAAATGACTTTCAAACAAATTTAAATTCAATAATTTTCTATTGTGAAAATCATAATAGACAAGCTTCAAAAAAAGAGATTCAAGAATATTTAAAATTTCAATTAGACCCTAATTTTTTTAAATATGTAAATGATTCTCAAAAATTAAAATATAATGATAAAAAAGAATTATTTGAATTAAAAAGTATTTATGATATAAAAAATATTGAAGAATTAAAATCTTTAATTAAAGAAAAAAGAGAATTAGGTTTATTGGAAGATCATCAATTAAAAACTGCTTATAAAGGAATTGAAAAAGATTTAGATTTCTTAAAAAATGAAAAATTTGTTAAAATTATTTTTAATCATGAAAAAAAATTAAATGTGTTATTTTATAGAGATATGAATGATATTATTGAAAAAAAAATTGTTGAACCTAATTTTAAAGATGCTTTAAAAGAATTAAGAGAAACTTGGAAAGAATTAGATAATTCTATTGATTATGGAAATTCTAATTCTTATTTAAATAAAAAAAAAATATTCGATAAATTCAATGACAATAAAATTCAAAGTCAAAATGATAACAATAATAATAATAATCTTCCTAAGAAAAAAAGAAAAGGGAAATAAAATATACAATTTGAAATAATTAATTAAAAAAATAATAAATTATAAAATAAAAACAATTAATTAATAAATTGAATTAAAAAAAGTGTATTATATTAATAATGAAAATCTAATTTAAAGTAGTATAATTTTGAATAATAACCATCAATAAAAATGTTGAATTAAACAAATTAATATTATAACTAAAAAAAAACAATTAAAATAATCTTCAGCATATCACGAAGATGTATATTCCTCAAAAGAACATTCCAAAAAGAAATTATTTAAATTAATACTTTATCTGAAAAGAAAAATAAATTTTGATATAAATATACAATAATTTTCATTTATTTGTTAAAGAAAGAATATCAACTAAATATACTGTATAAATCTTTTCACAAAAATGAAAAAATATATTTTTTCATTAATAAATTATTTAATTTTCTTTTATAATTAAAAAGTTTTTAATATTAAGTTTTTTTATAATAGTGAAAAAATGATTGGAAATATAAAAGAGAATGAAACATCAGATAAAAAATTAATATATAATAGAGCATTAAATTGTTTAAGAAAATTAAAGAAAAATAAATTTCAAATTAATTATATGTCTAATAACAGTGAAAATCATTTAATGCCTCTTTTAAATAAAGAAAAAAGTCATAAAAATTCAATATTACAATTATTTGAAAAAAATAAGGTTTCATCTCTTTCAAATAAAAATTTAAATGTAAATAATATTGAAAATTATAGTAATAATAGTATAAAATATAGAAAATCAATTGAAAAAGGTATAATTTCAAGTAGAAATAAATATTTGAATACTAATTCAAATTCAAATATTAATAGTATTATTAATAAAGAGGATTTTGAAGAAGAAAAAATAAATCTTATATATTCTGAAAAAAAACCAAAATTGAAAATTAATAAAATTAAAAGAATTTTTTTATCTTGTGATTCTTTATCAAAAGGTTGTTCAACTTTGGCTTCTAATTCTTTTAAAGATAATATAGGAAAAATTGAAAATCCTGAAGATTTACATTTTTTTAACGTTATTGTCAAACAAAAAATTAAAAATTTAAAATGGAATTTTGAAAATGTTCAAATTAATGATATTAAAATTGGAGACTATATTTAAAATGAAATTGTAAATGTCATTTGATTTCTTAAGTTTTACTATTACATATAAATTGTATTATTTAGATATATAATTTTTTTAATCATAAAGTTTCATTATTTTAATTATAATTCCATTATATAAATTAAAAAAAATAAAGTGTTGAGAAAAATAAAAAATTGATTTTTTAAAAAAAAATATTTAAAAAATAAAACAACTTTCAGAATTATTAGGAAATAAAGCAACCATAGAAGGAATATCAATTTTTTTATGAAAGTCAATGTTTTTTCTAATAGTATCATAATTAATAATAGAATCAGAAATATTTTTACTTTCTTTATTATCAAGTTCAGTATCAACTTCATAAAATTTTTTTAATTTTTCCTTATCTAAAACAACTCCTTTTTCACTTAAAAATTGAGTTAAATAAACAATTAAAAATTTTGAAACATTAATAAAACTAATATATTCTTTATCTAATTCTGGTAAATTATTACTTTTTAAATTATTTTTCATCTTTGATATTTGATTTAATATTATATCTGCTTTTAAAATTCTAAAAAAAATTTATATTTTTATTATACATAAATTTCCCTTCTACTAAATGTAAAAAATATAACATTGCATCTATATTATTATTTATATGACTATTTCTAAAATTATAATATTGAAAAAGTAACATTTCTTCAAAAAAATTCTCCCATTCTTTATTATCTGATTTTATTTGAAGATTAAAAAAATCTACATGAGATAAATCAAATAACGGAGATTGATTTATTAATTGGTTATTACTCATTCTTTTTATTTATTAATTTTTTTTTTTGAAAATAATTATAAATTATTTAATATTTCTACTTTTTTATTTATATGGTTCAAAACTTTAAAAATATTTAAAAAATGAGTGATGATAAATTAAGTTCTTCGTCTGAATCAGAAGATATTAAAAAAAATGAAGAATCATATGAAAAAAATTTAGAACATCAAAAAAAGACAGAAAATATAGAATTATCAGATATAAATACAACAAGTGAAATAAAAAACAGTAATTTAAATTCAATGAATAGAAATAAAGGATTTGGTGAAAATAATGACAAAATAAAAGAAGAATTTGACAGTGAGGATAATATAAAAAATAAAGAAAATGAAAGAAATAGTAGTTTCAATGATTCACATCAAAGAAGAGGAACAGGAAGACCAAGAGGAATGAGAAATTCAGGTTTTGGAAATAATGAAAACAACAGAAATACAGGATTTGGAAGTAATAGAAATACAGGTTTTGGAAACAATGATAATGTGAGAAATACAGGTTTTGGAAACAATGATAATATGAGAAATACAGGTTTTGGAAATAATGATGATATGAGAAATACAGGTTTTGGGAACAATGATAATATGAGAAATACAGGTTTTGGAAACAATGATAATATGAGAAATACAGGTTTTAGAAATAATGATAATATGAGAAATACAGGTTTTGGAAACAATGATAGAAATTATGGTTTTAGAAATAATAATAATTATAATGATAGGTTCGGTGGGAGAGGACAAAGAAGATATAATAATAGAGATAATATAGATTTTAATAATAGAGGAAGAAGAGGGGGTAGATTCACAAATAGAAATAATTATAGAAATAATATGAATCAAAACTTTAATTATGATAATTTTCATATAGATGACGGAAATAATCATTATAATTCAGGAAATAATTATAATGAAAAAATTAAAGAAACTGAAATAAATCCAAGATTAAAAAATATATTAGCAGAATATAAAGATATAGTATTCCAAATAGAAAAAACATATTCTGAATTAACAGAAAATGAAATAGGAAATATTTTACTTGAAATATCAGAAAAAACATCACAAACAATATTTGAATCAATGAATGATATATCAAGTTATAGTTTGATAAAAAAAACAGAAAATCATTACAAAAAAAAATTACATTTGAAACCATTTTTAGATAATTTTGAATTAAATATTTTTGAAGAAATAAATTTAAAATACTTAAATCAAACACATAAAGAAATTTTATTATATTATAAAGTATATAGTATAGAAGAAAAGCAAAAATTAAATATATTAAATAATTTACCAGATTCATTCTTTTATGAAAAAGAAGAAGAAAGAAGAAGAAAATTATTAAAAAATGAAGATGGAATATATAATTACATTCCAATAAAATGTACAAAACAACATAGAGATGAAAAAGAAAAAGAAAAATGTTATTATTCTCATACATATAATGAAATTTATTTCCATTCTTTAATATATAAAACTAAAAAATGCACAAAAAAAGATTGTCCAAATAATTCAAATATAGAATTATGTTTTAATTCCCATAATTTTGATAATGATTTTAGATTAATATATAATTACATTAATAAAAATTTAATTGAATTAATGTGTATATTTGAAAAGAAATTTAAAAAAAAAATAAAACCATATGATGAATGTTATAATTTTGATAATATATCAGAATCAGATTTTAATTTAGATACTTTTAAAGTATTAGAATGTAATAATGAATTTGATCAATGTGAAAAAGATTATCATTTATGCTATTTTTACCATGATAAATCAGAAAAAAGAAGACCACCAAAATTATTTAGATATTGTGGAGATATTTGTGAAAAAGTTTTAATAAATGGAAAATATTATCCTGAAAATTGTCGTTATAAAAATTATTGTCATTTTTGTCATTCAAAATATGAATTTTATTATCATAGTGAAAATTTCAGAAAAATAGTTATTTGTGTTAGAAATAGAAATGAAAATGGTGAATGTGAATTTATTGAAACTTGCTATGGAATTCATAATAATGATGAATATAATAGATTAAGTAAAAAGAAAAAAAAAAAAAGACCTTAAAGAAAATGAATTAAAAAATCTAATAAAGAAATATGATATTTTAAAAAAAACAATTCAACATTTTTCTTGTTTAAATTGTAAAAAATTACCTAAAGACAAAGTTTTTTATGCTGATAAAATCATGCATGATAATAAAATTCACTTTTTATGTAAGAAATGCAAAGAAAGTTGTGAAAATAAATGTCCAATTTGTAAGAAAGAAATGTTAGAAAATAATCTTATTGAAATTACAATTAAGGAATAAAAATTAATAATAATTATTTTTAAATTTTAAAAAAAAAATATTAAAAACTTTTAATTAAATTATAATTTTAAATTTCCCAAAAAAAAATTATGAAAAAACAAAATAAATAAATAAAAAAAAATTAATTATTTAATTAAAAAAAATGAATAAAATAATCGTTTTACTGATTTTCCCAATAATAATCCATTCAAAAATTTTAAGTGTAATAGAAATCAATAGAATAGGAATGAGAACATCACGTCATTTTAAAAATGATTTAATAGACAAATTTTATGGTAGAATAATGAATTTAACACCTCATGGTTTAAATCAATTAAAAAATTTAGGTGAATCAATAAGGAAAAAATATATTGAAGAAAATAATTTTTTAAAATATAATTATGACTCAAATCAATTTAAAATTTATTCTTCGGAAACTCAAAGATCTATTTTTAGTTCTGAAGGTTTTATTAATGGTTTATATCCTGAAAATTTAATATCTATAAAATATCAAAATGATTATTTAAATTTAATTTCAAGTGATACTGTTCCTTTTTTTTATGAAAAAGAATTTTTTGATAATCAAAAATTAATTGAATTAAATGTTTTAAATTTAAAAAAAAATCATATTATTTCTTCTGGTTATTGTTTATATAATGGAAAAATTTTAGATAAAGATATTGAAGATAATAATAAAGAAAAAAATTTCGATATTTCAAATAATGAAATTAATAATGCTATTAATGATTTAAGTAAATATTTAAATATTACTTTAAATCATTTTTCTGATATTTCTATTGAACATGAATTAAGATTATTATCTGATTTATATTTTGTTTATAAAAATCATTTTAATTATCAAAAAAATAATTTAAAAACAATTTCTTTTAACACTGAAATTATTATGAAAAAAAATATGTTAAATTACTTTTATCCTAATAAAGGTAAAATTACTGAAAATATAAAAATTGCTTCAACTGGTTTTTTAAAATTTATATTTAATCAATTTAAAGAAGAAAAAGAAGAATTTGAAAATAATAATTCTAAAAATAAATTTACTGTTTTTTCTGCTCATGATATTTCTATTATTAGATTATTAGAAATTTTATTTGATAAAGATTCTTTAAATTCTTATATTAATAATTCTATTTTTAATGATGATTATTTTAATATTTTAATACCTGAATATGCTTATTCTTTAATTTTTGAATTAAATTTTGATGATAAAAAAAATTTTTTCTATGTTAAAATTTATGTTAATGGTAATTTATTAGATGTTAAATTTAATGGAATTGAAAATTATGAAAGTGAAGGTGGAAAAATTTATTTAGATAAATTTTTAGAATTAATTGAAAATAATATTAATGAAAGTGAATTTGATAAACTTGATTGTGTTAATGCAAAAAGTGAAAATGATATAATTATTTATGATGATATATAATTTTAATTTTTTTATTATAAATTAAAAATTATTCTAAATAATATAGAAAATTATCTGATAAACAAATTAATCTTTTATTTATTTTAGAATATAATATACATTTAAATATTTCTTTAATTTTTATATTTTTTTCTTTATGAAATTTTTTATTATTATATATTTTAAAATGTGTATTATTATTTTTTATATAACTTAATAAAAAACTATTATCATTTAATATTAAATGAGCTGATATTAATTGACTTACAAATTGGATTTTTTCTTTTATTTCATTTGTTTTTATATCTAAAAATATAATTTCCTTTTCTTTTTTAAAATTTGAAATTAAATAAATTAAATATTGTTTATTCATTAAAAAAAATAATCCATGTAAAATATAATTTTTGGGTAATTCTCTATTTTTAATTATTTGAAAATCATTTAGGGAATAAAAAATAATTTTATTATAATTTCCATGAATTAAATATTTTTCATTTTTTACTTCTGTAATAAAACAAGAAAATTTATTATCAATTCCAAAAAAACCAGTATTAATCATTAATTCAATTTGAAAATGATAATTTATGTTATTATATGAAGCAACACATAAATAATTATTAAATAATAGAATAATTTTATTATTTGAAATTTCAATAACTTTTCTTATTTCTAAAGAAAAATTTTTTTCAAATATAATTTTATAATTATTGTTAGGTAATATTTCAATAATAAAAAATGTATTTAAATAAGCAATTAATTTATTATCTGATAATAAAAATAAATTTGAAGAATCTTTTGTTTCTGAAATAATTATATCAAAATCTTCTTCTTTATTAAAATTTTGTTTACAAATTGCTAATCCTTGATTATAAGAAGAAATAACTAATCTTTCATCATTTAATAATATAATATTACAAATATGAAATTTTAATTGTTTTTTAATTGATAAATTATCAATGTTAATAAAATTTCTTTGTAAATTTCCCATTTAAAAATTAAATTAAATGAAAAACAAAAAAAATTCATAATTAATGATTAACAACATATAAATTAAATGAATGAAGTGTTATAATAATTAATATATAAAAATGAAAAAAATCTTAATTTTTCTTTTTACATTTTTCCCATTAATTTCAAGTCAAGAAATATTTGTAAAAACATTTTCAACAATAGATTTAAAAAAATCATTTACATCTTTAAACTTTACAATTAAATCAGACCCAAAAACATTTCATTCACATTATATAATTTTAGATGTATCATTATTAAAAGATATATATTCATCATATCATTTTAATCTTTTATCACAATATGCATCTAATATAACATGTGAATTTGAATATTTTGAAGATGGAAATTTTGAAGAAATAATAAAAAAAATAAAATCCAAAAATGAAAAATCAACAGGAAAATTTAAACCAATTTTATATCCAAATACAGATGAAATTTCCTATTTAAAAGTAACTAAAACATATGAAAAAACAAAATTTATTTCAATTCGTTTTAATTATGAAAATAATAATCAATTTATTAATATTTATGTAACTTTTCTTCAAATATTAACTCCTCAAAAATTAGGAGGTGATTTTTCATATAGCTTTAAAGGAGTTTCAAATGTTTTTCAAATAAATACAACTTCAATTCGTAGAGACAATAAAATGATTTTATTTTCAGATTCTAATTTTCTTATTTATGATGAAGATAAAATTATTAAAAATATTCCTGAATCTTTAACTAGAATTTATTTATATGCTCATGTTAGAATTCCTTCTAAAAATAAAATAATATATATATTTGTTTATAGTAAAAAAGATGCAGTTTTTAAAATTAAACATATAAATACTAAAGATGTTAAATTACATTTTCATGATTTTCAAGAATCAGGAACTAAAAATGCTTTTCAAATTTATATTAATAATTGTAAAAAAAAACATTATTTCTTTGGTAAAACTTTTCCAAATATGAATGATTATTTTTTATTTCCTGAAATAAATTTTGGTGATGTTCAAACTAAAATTATTAATAGTATGAATGCAATAGTTAATAGTGTTAATTTTCCTTTTGGTTCTATAGAAGGAAATATATTTAATAGAGTAAAAGAATTAAAAGAACAAGAATTTATATTAGAATTTACATGTAATTCTCCATCATTAATTTCAGTAAGAAATATGAATAAAAATAACTTTAGACCATTAATAAAAAAAGGTGAAACTCAATATATTTATTTAGATTGTCGAGATAGTTATTATCCAGAAATATTTGAAGATAACACAAAAATAAAATTAAAATTAGTAGATCCTTTAACTCCAATAAAAATAAAATATTCTAAAAATAAGAAATCAAGAAATATATCGAATGAAAACAGATTAAAAGACACATATAAAGTATTAGATACATTACATAGAGATGATGCAATAAAAATCTCAAATCCAGAAGATCATTTTGTATGGACTGAATTAATATCAGAAACAGATGAATCACTATATAATATAATAGATAATGAAATGGAAGGTTATGCTTCAACTGAAAAACCATATTATTTTATTAAAATCCCAAATGATAAAGAATTTAAAGAATTTCATGTTATTTTATCAACTCAAAGTAATGTTCCAAGAGAAATTTATTATTATATGGGATTTGGTGTAATGCCTTATATTTATTCACCTATTTATTATGTTAATTTTAAAGTTTTATCTAAAAATAGTCCTATTGTTATTAATGTTAGAAATCCTTATAAATTTATTAGATCTAATCCTTCTGTTAAACATTTTTATATTAGTTTATCTGGATTAAATCATAATGATATTTATATTTATCATTATTATGATAGAAGAATTACTCTTGATGAAGATGAAGATTATATTTCAGTTAAAATGCAAAATGTTACTTTAAAACCGAATTTACCTAATTTTAATATTTTATTACAATTTGATAATTGTGAAAATAAAAAAGTTGAATTTTCGATTGAATTAGATGGAAAAAAAGATATTTATTCTTTTGAAGACTCTACTAAATTTTATTATTTACCTATTAAAAATAGTGAAAATTTCCCTAAAATTAGTTTTCTAAATACTAATGAAAGAATGGTTAGATATATTTATTCTCAGGAAAAGGAATTTAATTATGAAGATTATGATAAAAAAATAACAATAAAGAAAGAAATGTATAATTTAATTTTCAAATTTAAAAAGCCATCAAAAACAGGTCATAAAAATATGGAATATTTAATTCTTGTATTTAAAGAGTTTGATAAAAGTAAATTAGAATATTTGAAAAATCGATGTTATGTTGAAAAGTTAATAAATGGATTAGAAAAATTAAAATATCAAAAATATTCATTTGTTTCAAATAATGAAGAAGTTGAATATAGATTAAGAATTGAAAAAAATGATACTTCAACTTCAATGGCTGTTGTTGTTTTGTCAAAAGAAATTGGTGGATTAAGAATTGAAAGTTTATATGAACCTACTTATTTTGAAATTGAAGTTGTTGATGGAAAATTAAAAAAAAATTCTTTTAAAAATACTTTTATTTTCATTTTTACTTTTCTCTTAATTCTTTTACTTTTGAAATTCATTTTAAATAGAAATTTCAAAAAAAAATATTATAATCAATATTCCAGAATGAGTGACAATGAAATATTTGTTTATTGAATTAGGTAATTTTTTTTTATTATCGAATTCAATATTTAAATAGATAATTTAAAAAAAAAATAATTTAAGAAATAATTGAAATTTAAAATTTTTTTAATAATTATAATTAAATAAAATATAAAAACATTAGATTCTAATCACAAATCATAACATTTATTTGATAAAAATAATAATATCAATAAATGACCATTATAATTAACAATTAATTTATTTATAACAAATAAAAAACATTTCTTCAAAAACTTTTTATAAATTAATTCTTTCATTCTTTTCTTCCATTTTCTACAAAATTAAAATTTATATATTATTTTTTCTTATTTGAAATAAATTTATTTTTTAATCACATTTAACGCAAAGAGAATTTAAATTTTAATGATTATCTAATAAATTAATTTAATCAAATATTAATGTTAAGAAATTTTGATAACTCAGATTTTCACTTAATTAATGAACCAAATATAATTACTGATAAATTAGAAATGATAACAAATGAATGTGAAAATATTAGAAATAAATTATATGAAGAACAAGAAAATAATATAAATTTAAATGAAAAATACAAAAATTTATTAAAACAAGAAATATTATATAAAGAGCAAATTCCAGAAGAAGAAAAAGAAAAAATAAAAATAGAAAATAAAAACACAAATGAAATAACAAATGAAGAAATAAATGAAAATGATGATATAAATGATAATATAATAATATTAGAGACCTTAAAAAATTTATCAGAAAAAATAAAAGAAAATTTAAGTAAAGCAGATTATTTTCCTGAACATAAAAAACCAATATATGATATAAATATTACTTTTCAATGCATAAATATAATTTATGTTGATTTAGATAATATAAGAGAAATAAAATATAAATTTCAAACTTTTAGAATAACTGATAATACAACAGTAAAAAAATTACTAAAAAATTGTTTTGAATTATGGGAAAAAACAGAAAAATCAAATTATACTTTATTATTTATTCAAAAAGATAATAATATAATTAAATTAAATGAAAATGATGTAATTAATAATATAATTAAAAATGAAAGAGAAATTAAAAACGCTCAATTTTTTTTTTGTCCTCAGGATTTTAAACCAAATTTAAATAATCTTTATCCTGATGTTTCGCAAGATAATTTTTTTCAAGAAAAAGATAAAAGTTCTTCTAAAAATCAATTAACTGATTTTACAAAAAGAATTGTTGGAATGAGTTCTTTTATTGAAAGTGAATTTGAAAAATTAAAAAAAGAAGAAGAAGAAAAAAAAAATGCAATTGAAATTCCTATTGAAAAAAAGAAAATAAGTATAAAATCAATTTTACGTGTTTTCATTCATATATTCTTTATAATATTTTTATTACTATCAATAATATCATTAAAATCATTATCAATGTCAAATAATATGTATGATGAAATATCAATAATAAAAGAAAGATTTGAAAAAAATATCATACTAGATGAAAATTATTTTTTTTCAAATTCAGAAACAATAAGAAATCAAATAATAAAAATTTTTGATGATTTTTATTATGATTCTTCAAGATTTATTCAATTTCCATATATGTTAATTTCTCAAGCAAGAATTTCTTTCTTTAAATCAACCTCTGAAAAATGTATTCAAAATTTATTAGATTTTTTAAATAATAATAATAATAATAAAAATTTCAATTGCATTTCTCAATATTATAAATATGATAAATCTTCTTATTTTAGTTATTATTCTCCTTATATTCAAGAATATAAATATGAAACTTATGTTATTAATGGTTTAAATCCAATATGTGATAATTCAAATTTAGATTTTTTAAATTTTTTCATTTATACTAATTCTACATATAATAATAATTATATTTCAAAATGTAAAGATTTATTTAATTTTTATTATGATTTATTTTCTGATTGGAATGGTCAAATTGAAGAAAGTGAAAAAATAAATATTAAAGGTGATTTTGGTATTTACAAAGATAATTCTATTAATTTATTTATTAATATTAATTTTATAAATAAAAAAGTTTTAGAAGTTGCTTTAAATTTTCTTACTCATGAAGCTATTGATAATAATGATGTTTCTTATGATTATTTTTCTTCTTTAATGAATAAAGCTTGTTTTATTGATTTCACTATATATAATTTTTTCAGTGAAAATTACTATTATATTTATTTTTTATATGAATTTTCTAATAATGGAGGAAGTAAAAGTCCTAAAATGAAAATTATACCTTTTCAACCTAATTTATCTATTAAACATAAAAATTCGAAAGTCATTGAAAATTTTAGATTTTTATTTTGTTTATTTGATTTTATCATTTATTGGTTTTATATTATATACTCTAATACACAAAATAATACAGGATTAAATATAAAAAAAAGGAAAAAAAAAAGGAATAAAGGCTGCTTAAATTTAACTTCAATATTAACTATAATATCTTTAATTATATTCTTGAGAGTGTTTGTGGTTAAAAGAAAACATTTATATCAAAATATAAATAATAATGAAGAAATTGATATTGAATTAGGATATTTTAAAATAAAAAATAAAGGTTATTTTAGTGTTGCAAAAACTTATGAAGAAACTGTTATACTAGAATGTATTTTAATGACTCTTTTATTATTGAGATTAATTACTTATTTAAATAAAATGAAAACATTTAAAATTTATTTCAAATATTTAAAATTATCTCTTATAAATGCTTTACCTTATTTTTTATCTTTTTTTTCTTTTATTTTTGTTTTTTCAATTATTAGTCATCAAATTTTTGGTTTAGAATTTAACATTTATAATACTTATATTAAAAGTATTTTATCTACTTTAGAAATGTCTATTTCTCATTTTAAAAATATTTATACTAATAAAAATATTAATTTTCAATTTATTTACATGTTTGCTTTTACTCTTTTAGTTTCTTATTTTAATATTCAAATGTTCTTTGGATTATATTTAGAAAATTATAGATTAATTAATTTGAAATATGGAAATATTTATGAAAAAATTATTGGGAGTAAAAAGAAAAAATCAGAAAATTCAAATTCTAATAATGAGGATAATAATAAAAAGTAAATCACTTTCTTTTTTATTTTATAAATATAATTATTTTAACACAAGTAAATAATATAATAAATTATATTTATAAAAAAAATATTAATTAAAAATAATTAATATAATAATATATCAAATTCCATTCTATTATATAAGTAAAAATCCTTTTAAAAAATAAATCAAAAATGAATTAAATAAAAAATTAAATAATCCTTCTAAAAATTATCAAAAATGGGAATAAACGATTTACTTTTCTTATACAAGCCATTATTCACTCAAGAACACATAAGTATCTTAAAAAACAAGATATGTGCAATAGATATAATGGTATGGTTATATAAAGGAGTATATGCATCAATAAATAATCAAAAAGAACTTAATGAAAAAAATGATTTATATTTAAATTACCCTCTCAAAATGATTTCGCTTTTATTGTCATTTGATATAAAATGTATTTGTGTTTTTGATGGAAACATTTTAAATGCTAAAGAATCAGAAATATCAAATAGAATACAATTCGCAGAAAATAATAAGAAATTAGCAGAAAAATTAGAAAAAGAAGAAGGAAATGAAGAAAAATATAAAAAAATAATAAATAGAACTTTAAAAGTAACTTCAAGAATGATTAATTCATTAATTGAAATATTAAAAAAATTAAATCAACAAATAATTGTTTCACCATATGAAGCAGATGCTGAAATATCATATTTATATAAGGAAAAAAAAATAGATTTTGCTATAACAGAAGATAGTGATTTAATACCTTATGGAGTTAAAAAATTGGTTTTTAAATTAGATCAAAATGGTTATTTTGAATATTTGGATTTGGAAAAAAAATATATCAATTACCCAAATGAAATATGTAAATTTCTTTTAACAATTCCAAGATTAAAATTAATTCAATTTTGTGTGATGTTAGGTTGTGATTATTTACCTCAAATTAAAGGCTTTGGTTCAAAAAGTGCTTTTAAAATTTTTTCAGTTTGTGATTCTATTGAAGCTGCTGTTAAACTTTTAAAACAATCTGGAAAATTTAAATTTAATGATAATGATGATGTTGATTATGTTAATAAAGCTAAATTAGCTGCCTCTGTTTTTTATTATCAAACTATTTATGATATTGATCTTAAAATTTTAAGACCTTTATATTCTAATTTAGAATATGAAAGATATATTGATACTGTTGAAACTCTAATTGAAAAATCTTTTATTCAAGATATTTTAAATAGTGGAGTTGATATTGATTATTTTGGAAAGTCATTTAATAATTTTGAAGATTATTGTGAAGGTAATTTAGATATTAAAACATTTCTCAAAGATAAAAAAACAGAAAAAATTGAAAATATGGATAAATATTATATAAAATATAAACAAATCATCGATGAGCAAAAAAACAAAAACCAAAATGAAACTTCTACATTTCTCAATAAAAAACGTAACCAAATACTTTTCTAAATAATAAAATAAAATTAAAATAATAAAAAATAATTAAAAAAAATCATAAAAAAACACACATAAAAGTCTGATTAAAAGTTGTATAAAAAATATATAAAAAAATGTACTTGGGTATCGACATAGGAACAACATCAACAGCAGCAATAATATACGATTCAAAAACATTAAAGCCACTTCATATAAAAAGTAAAGTACACAATGCAGGATCAATTCAACCTAGTGGTCACGCAGAACAATCAGTTTCTGTTCACGAGAGTACATTAAAAAAAGTGATAAGTGAATTACCTGAAGACCTGTTAAAAGAAATAAAAGGAATAGGAATAACAGGTCAAATGCATGGAGTATTATTTTTCAATGATAAAAAACAGAGTCCTTTATATACATGGCAAGATAAAAGAGAAGGATTAGAAAAAATACAAAAAATAGAAGGATGTTCAAAATTAAAAGATGGATTTGGTTTTACAACAATGGCATTGGTTGATAATAAAGAATATACACATGCATCAACAATAATGGATTATTTTGTTTATAAAATGACAGGTCAACATGTAATTGATGAAACAAATGCTGCTTCATGGGGTCTTTTCAATTTGCAAACTGGTGATTGGGATAGAGAAGCTTTAAAGAGATTAGGAATTAGACAAGAAATCTTACCTAAAATTTTAAAAAGTGGTACCATTGCAGGTGAATTAAATAATCCTGAAGAATTTAATTTAAAAACTAAATGTAAAGTTCTTGTTTCAATTGGTGATAATCAAGCTTCAATTATTGGATGTAGAGGAAAAGAAGGTTCTGTTTATATTTCTATTGGTACTTCAGCTCAAGTTTCTATGATTTATGATAAATATGTTCAATCTAATTTTAATACTTTTGAAGTAAGACCTTTTGTTGATAATAAATTCCTACTTGTTGCTGCTATTTTATGTGGAGGAGATTCTTTTAAATTTTTAAAAGCACATATTATTAATATGAGTGAAATGTTTGGAAATAAAATTTCAGATGAAGAAGTTTTTAAAAAAATTGATGAAGAAGGTTTAAAGGAATTAAACGGAGAAAATTTACCTATTATTATACCTACATTTTTAGGTGAGAGATGGGATGTTGATGCAAGAGGTGAAATGAAAAATATCAATTTAACTAATTTTACTTTTGGAAAAATTTCAGCAGCACTTTCTCTTGGATTAGCTAATCATTTGAAAGATTGTATTCCTAGTGAATTTTATAAAGGAAAAGATGAAATTTTAGGTAATGGTAATTCACTTACTAGAAGTCAAACTTTACAAAAAGCTATTGAAAAAGTTTTCGAAAAAAAATTAGTAATTAATGAAGGACAAGAAGAAGCTGCAGTTGGTTCTGCTATTTTAGCTTCTAAAGTTATTGTTTAAATTAATTCTTTTTATTTTATCTTGGAGTTAATTTTAATTATTATTTGGGGTGTTTTTAATTGTATTAATTATTTGGGTTTAAGTAAAACAAATTTTAGATTGATTTTTTTAAAATTTATTTTTTAATTATTGTATAATCTCCAAAAACAACTTGGTAAACATCATAATCTTTTACTGTGAAAAATTTTTCTCCATTTAAAGCATAATTTTGTTCTTTATAATAGAAACCAGATTGAAAAGTAAAATTATTATTATTTCTCATACAATTATCTTCAATACATATATCACTACCACTTCCAAAATTAGGTCCTTTATTTTTAGAGCATAAAATTGCAATATCTGAATTTTTAATATAATAAATTTCTTTTTTATTTAAATTAAAAAGAAAACAATTTTCATCTCTTTTAAAATCTCCTTTTTTATCCCAAATTTGAGAAGTGAAGCCACCAAATTTTTTACCTTTTGTAGTTTCTATTATTATTAATGTATTTGGTATTCCATCACATTTATTATGAAAAGTTTGTGAAGAATCTCCATCTCTTGATGCTCTATATAATAATTTATGAATGTAACCCTTTTTATTTAAAACTTTTTCTATTGCTGATGATATAAAATTTATATCGTCAATGTTTTTATATTCTAATTTTTCTGTTATTGTTTTATTTAATTTTGAATATAGAATATAGTAATTTGAGTTCATTATTTTTTTTTATTAATAATTTTTCATTAATTTAAATATAATCAATCAAAGTGTTTAAATAGTTTCAATCTAATATTTCTTTTATTATAAATTTGGAAATATTTTTCAAAATTCATTTAAATTTTTTATAAATTATTTATTAATTTTTTTCCAAACCTTATTTATTAAAAAATATAGATAATAAAATAAAGCATCTTTTACTTATATATATTAAAATTATTTAATCATTCATTATTTAATTGATAAACTTCAATTTCTTTAACAACAAAATTTTTTTTTCCTTCAGTTAATCTATGTTTAATACAAGAATTATTTCCATAAGAAGAAGGAAAATTACTAATAGAAGAATTATTTTCAAAACAATCATTATAAAGAATAATATCATTCTCTCCAAAACTAAAAAAAATATCTTTATTAAACCAATAAGGCTTTTTTCCTAAATTAATTTTATAAACTTCATCATGATTTAAAGAAAATAAAAAAGCAGAATTATCAATTTGAGAAGAATTTCCAGAAATTATTTTATTAAAAAATCCTCCAAAAATATTATCTTCTGAAACTTTTACTAATATTAAAACATAATTTTTACCTATAATTTCATTTGTAAAATTTTTTCTTTTTTTTTTATCTAAACTTGATTGATAAATTAATTTAAAATTTGGATGATAATCTGAAGGGAAATAATTTATATTATTTTGAATATATGATATTATTTGTTTTATTTGAGATAGATTCTTTAATATTGATGATATTGGTATTATATTCAAATATGATAATTCTATATTTAAATATTTTAATAAATTTGTTTTTGTTTTCAATTCTGAAATTTTTTTTAAATATATTGAAGTTAAATTATTGTATTCATTGTTTAAAGATTTTATTTCTTTTTTATAAAAAGAAATGTTATTTGCAATTAATTTTATCGTTTTATCTATATTGTCTATCAAATATTGTTTATTTATATATTCATTATTGAAAATTAGCTTTTCTTTTTCTTGAGCTTTTTTAATATTTGATAAAGCAAATAAAGATAAAATTGATAATAACAATAAGACTAATAATATTATATTTAAACAGTTTGGAAAAGAGTAATTCTTCTTTTTATATTTTACTATTAATTTTTCTGAAGAAGACAAAGGTAGTCTTCCTTTTTCATTCATTAAAAAATAATAAATAAATTTAAAAAATAAATAAATAAAACTTAGATAAACCATATATATATTATTTGTTTATCCTTTTGATTTGATATTTTATTTGTTTTGTTTGAATTTAATTAAATGATATTTATCTTTATTTATATGATTTAACTTTGAATTAAATAAAATGAATATTATTCAAAAAAAAATAAATTAAATAATAATTTAAAAAATAAAATGGAAAAACCAAAAGAAATAGAGCAATTTAAAATAATAATAATTGGGGATTCAGATGTAGGAAAGACAAGTTTATTATCAAAATATTTAAGAAATGAAAAAGTAATATCTGAAAATTTACCAACAATAGGAGTAGAATGTCAATCAAAAGAAATAACAATAGACAACAAAACATATATTATTCAATTTTGGGATACTGCAGGACAAGAAAGATTTAAATCAATAGTAAAAAGTTTTTATCGAGGAGCTCATGGTATAATTTATGTTTGTGATGTAATGAATAAAGAAAGTTATGACCGTTTGAATGATTGGATTCATAGTGTTAATGATGAAACTTCTCATTGTCAATCAATTATTATTGGAAATAAAATTGATATTGAAGGAAGAATTGTTTCTCATGAAGATTTAATAAACATTTCACAACAAATTCATTGTGATTTCTTTGAAACTAGTGCTGTCTCTGGAATTAAAGTTAATGAAGCTTTTTTAGATATTATTCAAAAAGTTGTTAATGCTAAATATGAAGCCTCTATCGATGGAAATTCTATTCAAATAAATGTAAACAATAAAGGTAAAAAAGGATGCTGTAAATAATAACAGAATAATTTATATAAAATTTTTTTTGTTTTACCAAGATTTATCTTAATTACATTAATTTAATCGAATAAAAAAAATAATTAAATAAAATAAAAAAAAAAAAAATCAAAAAAAATCAAAATAACAATAAAAAATAAAAAAAAAAAATTAGCATAACCTCAAAAAAAAATCATATAAAACTAAAAAAAAAGAAAAAAATGTCATTCAAAGACCAACTCTTGAGTGAAGCGAACAAATTTCGTACAAACCCAAAATCAATCGAACAACGTGTTCAAACATTTCGTTTAGGATTATCCCGTTTACGAGCCAGAGATCCATTCTTATTAGAAATAGATGCCTTTATATCATCATTAAACGACTTGAAACCAATGCCACCATTAAAATTAAATGAAGTATTATCAAAAGCAGCAGAAAAGCAAGTAGAAACATTTGCTCGTGATGAAGATTCCTATAATTCATATATTTCAGGAGAAAATTTACGAGGAATTATTCCTGATTCTTACATAAGTCAAAATTGTGCTTTAACAGCAAATTCAGCTGATGAACCAGCAACTATAATAAATCAGATTTTATTGAATAAATTAGATAAATTTAAAATTGGAAGAATTTTCTTAACAAATCCAAGATATACTCAAATTGGTATTGGACACTTAAATAAAGATGATGAAAATTATGTGGTTGTAATATTAGCTCAAGCCGAAACAAAGAAAAGAAAAGCAATTCCACTTCCTGAAGGTGATTTAACAGAATTGAAACATGCTTTTGATTTATTTGATTTTGAAAAACAAGGAGAAATATGCCCTAGAGATATTGTTGATACAATGGAAAGTTTAGGTTTTGATAAAAAAAATCCTAAATTATATGATATTATGGTTGAATTAGATGTTCCTGAAAATGATACTGTTGATTTTTCACTTTTTGCTAATCATGTTGTTAATGCTTGTCGAGATAAAGAGAGTGATGATGGTTTAAGAGTTATTTTCGAATTGTTTGTTGATGATCATACTAATGATACTATGAGTTCTCTTTATTTAAAAAGAATTATTCAGGAATTAGATGAAAAAGAAGGTTTAAAAACTATTAATGGATTAATGAGTGAGAAAGGAGGTGTTAATGCTAAGTTAAGTTTCCCTGAATTTGTCGAATATATGAGAAATAATTATAATGAAGAAGAAATTAATCAAAAAGTTCAAAATGTTAAAAAGTATAAAAATATTCAGTTAAGTCCTAGTGTTAGTTCTAGTAGTGGAGGAAGTAAAAAATGGAGAAAGAAGTAAATTGATTTTATTTAATTTTTTTTTGAATTCTTTTATCATCATTGGATATATTATTGTTTTTATTTAAAAATTTGATAGATTTTGAATTTTTTACAAATATTTTTTTAAAATTATTTTTAATTAATAATTGATACAAATTAATAAAATTAAAAATATATATTTATAACTATAAAAAAGAATTTAATCACTAATTTGTCCTTTTTGATAACCTTTAATTAAATCTTTATCTAAATGCATAATTTGTTTATCTAAAATTTTAATTTGTTCTTCTATTTTTTTTCCTTTTGAATCATAAGAATATCTATTATAAATTATTTTTTTAATATTATTAAAATCATAATCTGTTACATTATTTTTAGTTTTATCAATAATTTTAAAAAAAGTAGTTAATCCATTATTTGTAGCAACTAAATTATTAGGCAAAGTTTTTTTATAAATTGAATTATTTAAACTTCCAGTAAAAGAGTTAAAAGAGTTAATTTCAGAGAATTTTCTTTTATTTTTAAAATTTTTATAATTTATAAATGAACTTTTTAAATCTTTAATTTTTTTTTTTTTAAATAAATTTTTTTTATAAAAAAAAATTGAATTTGATTGTCTTTTTGCAATATTATTTTCTTTTATTTTTTGAGGAGAAATAACTTCTCTTTTAAGTGTTATTGGTATTCTTCCCTTTGTTGATGAAGGAAATAAAAGACTAGATTTATTTAAATTTAATTTTATTTTTGTATAATCTTTTTCTGAAGAATCAATTAATTGTTTCATTAAATTATTATATTCCTTTAATTTTATTTCTTCATTTGATAAATTAGAATAATTTTTTTCTAAAATTTTATTATTATTTTCTGTTTTACATATATTATTATTACTATAATAATTTTTATTATTATCAATATCATCTTCTTCTTTTTTTTTTGTTAAATTTTTTTTTTTTATATAATTTAAATTTTGAAGATAATAAACTCTTTTTTTAAATTTTCTTAAATAATTTAATTCTTTCATTTCTTTATCAGATAATTTATTTACTGTAAAATATTCTTTTAATTTAGTTGGTTCTTCCATTAACAATGAGCGTTTAAATATATTTTTTTTTGTTGAGGTTAAATCTGGTACTTTATATCCTTTAAGAATATATGTATTTATTAAATTAAAAAAAGGACTCATTATTATATCATCTTTTAATTTCTCTTCATGTTTATTAAATTTTTTTTTTTTTAAATCATAATAATTTTCAATAAATTCTTCTGAGTTACCTTTTAATTCTAAATATTCTTTTTCGTTTGATCTACTTTTCTTTTCATAATTTCTAAGTTCTTTATTACAGATTCTATTTATTTCTTCATATTTTAAATTTTTGTATCTAATACAAAATTTTGAATTTGAATTCACGAAATTCCTTGCTCTCTTTTTATATTTTTCTTGACTCATTGAAAAACAATTATTAATTAAATAATTTTTATATTATAATTATTTATTATAAATAATTATAGAAGAGCATTCATATATTCATTTTAATAATAACTTCAGATTTGAATTTAAAATTTAAACATAATAATATGAAACTAAAATCATATTTTTAATTTTAATTGTTTGAATACAAAAAAAATAATAATTAATATAAAATAAAAAAATAAAACAGATATCATACCTCTTAATACACCATCTATATTTATAGAATATAAAGATCAAATTAATTTATTGAGTATAAATAATAAAAAAAAAAAATGAAAAAATCCCTTTTCCTAATATTCCTTTTATTAATTTCAGATATCCAAACGGTAAAAAAGCGTTTTGACGAAGAGAAACAACTTCGTGCATTAAAACAAGCAGAAGACTATTTACAACATTTAGCCCCATTTTTTGAAGATCGTTTAAAATTCAAACCAACAATTCCAAACATATTAAAAGACTTAAACAAAGTAACAATAAAAGAGGGAGAAAAAGTAGAACCATTATCATATCAAAAAGAAATTCAAGATAATTTCGAAAATATTTATGATCAATCACTCTCAGAAATAAACGAAGGTTCAAATAATGACATTCACAGAAAATTAAGAGTTGGTGTAATTTTCAGTGGTGGTAATGCTCCAGGAGGACACAATGTTATTTCTGGTTTATATGATGCTTTGAAAGAAGGTAATAAAGATAGTGTTCTTATTGGTTTTATTGGTGGTGCACAAGGAATTCTTGATAATGATTATATTCAAATTGATGATGAACTTATGAATAGTTATAGAAATACTGGAGGCTTCGATATGTTAGGTTCTGGAAGAACTAAAATTGAAACTCATAAACAATTAAGAAGAGCTTTCCAAGTCATTAGTGAACTTCAATTAGATGCTGTTGTCGTTATTGGAGGTGATGATTCTAATTCTAATTGTGCTGCCTTAGCTGAATATTTCAAACATAAAGGCAGTGAAGTTACTTTTGTAGGTGTTCCTAAAACCATTGATGGTGATTTAAAAAATAAATATATCGAAACTTCTTTTGGTTTTGATACTGCTACTAAAACTTATGCTGAATTAGTAGGAAATATCCAAAGAGATGCTATTTCATCAAGGAAATATTGGCATTTTGTTAAAATTATGGGTAGATCTTCTTCTCAAGTAGCTTTAGAAGTATCATTAAGAACACAACCAACATGGACAATAATTACAGAAGAAATCAAAGAAAGGAAATTAACTCTTGCTCAAGTAGCAGGTCAAATAGCAGATTTAGTAGAATTAAGAGCAAAAAGAGGATATAATTTCGGTGTAGTAATAGTACCAGAAGGTTTATTAGAATACATTCCAGAAATAGGAGATTTAATAGAAGAAATAAATGAAGTACTCTTAGAATATAGTGAAGAATTCCAAGGATTAAAAGCCTTCCCATATCAAGCTGACTTTATGATATCACATTTATCACCATCAGCAGCTCAAACCTTCCAAACTCTTCCTGAAAATATTGCAAAACAATTTTTATTAGGAAGAGATGCCCAAGGAAATATAAATCTTTCCCAAATAGAAACAGAAAAATTAATCACAGATGTCGTAGTAAAATTATTAGCTAAAAGAAAAAGTACTGTAGAATTTACTCCAGTTCATCATTTCTTTGGTTATGAAGGTAGATGTGCATTCCCAAGTAATTTTGATGCAACATATTGTTATGCATTAGGAAGAACAGCAATGATTCTTTCTGCTTTAAAAAAAACAGGTCAAATGGCATATATTTCTAATTTAAAAGCTCCTGCTGAAGAATGGAAAGCAGGTGGATATCCTTTAACTGGTATGATGACTATGGAAAAAAGAGGTCCGAATATGGTTCCTGTTATTCAGAAAGCTTTCGTTGATTTAAATGGAAGTTCTTTTAAATTTTATGAAAAAAAAAGAGATTTCTGGGCCAGAGCTGATAAAATGTTCGCTTTCCCTGGTGCCCTTCAATATTATGGACCTAAATCTATTTGTGATCAACCTCCTGTTACTCTTACTATTGAACATTTAGGATAAAATACTCAGATAAGTTAATTTAAGGTCATTTTATTTAAAATATATCAAATTTTCGAGTTATTAAAATTTAAATTTTATATATTTTTTTTTCTGTATTTTTATAATATTTTTTATAATATCTACATAATTTGCACATTTTTATTTTAAAATTTTGAAATCCCCTTCTTTAAGTCTATCTATTCTGGTAAAAGAGAGTAAAATTTTTAATATATTTAGTTTATAAAATAATTAAATTATTTAAATTCATTAATTTAATTCTAATAATTTTGGATATTTTGAATATATTTCCTTTTTATCACTTGTTTCAAGATTATAAGTTCTTAAATTAATTTTAGTTAAATTCGGAAAAAGAAAATATTTTTCCTTTAAAAATTTACTTTTTAATTCTTCTGTAAATTCACTTGTATCAAAATTTAAATCTAAAGTTTCTAAACAATGAAAAACATCATTATCACTTAAATTATTTAAATATTTATATATAAAAAAGAAAGTTTCATCAGAATTAATTTTTAATATTTTAAGTGATTTTCTATTTCTAAATAATATATTTTTTACTTTTTCACATAAAATATCATTATCAATTTCTAATTGAGAAAAATTTAATCCTGTTAAATATTCACATCTATCAGTAATTCTTTTTAAATCATAATAATTAATTGAATATATTTCTTCTAAATAAATTATATTTGAATTTTGTAAAAAATTTGAAAATTCTGATATATAATCTATTGATTTTAAAGATGCTTTTTCTATTCCTTTGTATCTATTAATAAAATATAAAAAATCACTTTTTGTTCTATTAGTAAGATATATTAAATTATTTAATTCTAAATGAGAACAATTAAATAAATTTTTTGTTCTTAATGTATTAACAAAAATATCATTTATATTTAAATTTTCTAAAACTAATTTTTTTATTGAAGTAAATTCTTCTATTAATTTTGATAAATAATTTATATTTTCTATATCAAAATTACATAATGAAACTGATTTAAATTCCCCTTTATTTAATTTAATTATTTCAGTGATAAAATTAAAATTATTTTCATTATAAAATTCAATATTTGCTTCACCATATAATACAATTTTTTTTTTCTTTAAATTATATTGAAATAAAGGTAAATCAATTTTTTTTAATTTTTCAATAGAAAAACAATCAAAATTAATTTCAATATCTTCTGTATTTTCTAAATAAGGAGATAACTTTAATAAATTATTGTTATTTATATTATTATTATTTAAAAATAATATTTCTATCTTTGGAAATCCTTCTATTAAATTAATAAAAGAATTAGGAATTTCTAATTCATTAAAAGATTTAATTATCAAACTTTTAATTTTTGATTGAATAATTTCATCAATTTTTTCTTCTGTTTCTTTTAAAGTGAAATTACCTTTAATTGATAATTTAATAGAAGAAACTTTTTCAAAGCATTTTTGAAATTTTTGAAAATAAGAAAAAATATCAAAATTTTTATTATTATTTAAAATAAAATAAAGATAAATTTCATTTAATTTTTCTATTTTACCTTCACCAATAAATTGTTCTAAAGAATTTAAATTATTTTCTATATTATTCATATTACCTTTAATTTTAATTTTTTCTACAAATTTAATTGGAATGTTATTTAAATTTGAATTTTTAATATATAATTCAATTAGATTTTCAAAGAGATAAAATTTTTCTTGAAATGAAATATTTGAGTCGTTAATTTGAATTTTTTCAATGTTTTGAAATATATCAGTGTAACAATCGTCAAAATCAAAATGACATTCCTTTTCAAAATCAAGTGGTTGAATTTTAATTAATTTATTTTCATTTCCTTTCTTTTTAACTCTTATTTCATTATTGTTAATATTATCAATATTAACTAAAATACAATTATCCATTTTAAAAAAAAATAATCATTAAAATAATATAAAATAATTTTCAAAATAAAAAATTTAAAAAAATCCCATTTATTAATAATAATAAAAATTATATTTTGCAATAATAATTTTATTGTTATATTTTTTATTGAATATTATTCATTTTAAAAAATAATAAATATACATTCAAATAAAAAGATTTATTAATTTTTTTGAAAATTGGGTTTCCATTTTTTTATAATTTTTTTTTAGAAAAGAACATTTATAAATTTATTTTTTAATTAGTTGTTTTAAAAGAACTTTTTAAATTTTTATTTCCTTTTGTTTTACTTTATACTTGATTTGATTTATTTTTGGTTATGAATTGTTTTTTTATATTTATTTATTTTGTTTTTTTAATAAAAAATGTATTTTCTTTTTTTCTAATATATAAAAAGTCGATTTCTATAATTTACATTTTTAAAATTTCTTTCAAAATCAACTTTCATATTATCCTTATTTACTTTTCTTTATGTTTTTTATTGAAAAATATGATATTTTATATTTTATTTTCTTTTTTTCATTCTCAAAAAAAAAAAAAAAATGGAAAATTAAGATTTTGTAAAAATATATAAAATATAATAAATTATCAATAAACAAACAAAAATAAGAATATATACTAAAATTATTTGAAGAAGTATAAAAATATATATCAAAAATTTTGAAAAAAATCAAAAATTTTAAATGTATAATGAATTCTTATTCTTTATGGTTTTCCTACCTTAACAAACGTTATAAACCAAAAAAAAAATGAAAAATTTCAATTATCATTATTATAACTTTTATAATTAACAATAAAATTTAAAATTTAACAAAAGAAAACAAAGACAAATAAACATCCCCAGATTTTATTCAAATAAAAATGAATTTAAATGATGTCCGATATTTCCGGAATTAATAAGAAAAAAAACCAAGAACCAAAAAATGATAAGTTAAGAATCAAAATAAAGAAAAAATATCAAAAATAAAAAACAGTAAAAAAAATAAAAATTGAAAAATAGAAGAAATTAAAATAAAAAACGTAAAAGAAGATTAGAAAACCGATACAAAAAAAAAAAAATTAAATTTGAACGGAAATATATAAAAGAAAGAGAAATAAAAAGTAAATAATAAAAAAATGGACCCAAAAGGACCTCCTAAATGCCCATCATGTGGAGCAGAACTTCCAAAGCCAGAAGGAAAACCAGAGGGACCACCAAAGTGCCCTTCATGTGGAAAAGAGCTTCCATTCCCACCTCACGGACATGGACCTCATGGACACGGACCTCATGGACCTCATGGACCAATTAAATGCCCTAAATGTGGAGAAGAATTACCTAAACCTGAATTTAAACCTGGACAAGGTCCACCTAAAGAACCTCCTAAATGCTCTAAATGTGGAGAAGAATTTAAGCCTCCTCATCATTAAAAATAGTTTCAATTGTTGGCTTTAAATTGAATTTTATTTTTAATTTTTATTGGTTTTTAAAAAATTTTTTTATTGGTTTTTTGTATATTTTTTTTTTATTTAGCAACTTTGTTTTTTTTTTAATATTGAATTTTTTTTGCTTTGAAAAATTAATTTTATATATAATAATCATCAAATTAGAGATATATTATATTATGATTAAATAAATAATTTAATACCTTTTAAAAAATAAATATTTTTAATAATTCAAAAATAATAAAAAAATATAAAAATATTTATAATAAGGAATTAGTCAATGTAAATCTGACAAAATATCAAATTATCATTTTTTAATACTTTTTATTCTTTGAAATTTTATAAATATAAAAAATAATAACTTTTTTATTTTTTTTAAATTGATTAAAAACTAATAATAAATATTTAAAGGCCACCTCTAATAAATAAAGTATATTCATCTTTTCTTCTTTTAGCCTTAATTTTATCTTGATAGTTAGTTGAACTAGTTTTAGATAAAAGATTAAGATAATTAGCAATTTCTTGAAGAGAACTTTTAGAATTTCGAGTAATAATTTCAAGAGAACCATTATCATAAAGATAACTACATAAAGCATCAAATTGATTTTGTTTCCAATGATATTTACGATTTAATTTCATTATTTTTGGACCATAAATTTTATCTATTGTTTGTACTAACCAATCATGTGCTTTTTTTTCTGTTATTTCTAAACCTTTTGTTATTTTTGTCTTTGTTATCGAATAATCTGAATTTGTCGTTCCATATCCTATTTTCCAATCTCCAAAGGGAACTATATATGCTTTAGAATAAAATTTTTCATGGCTTTTTATCAAGTTTATTCCTTCTTTACTTATTCTTAAAGTTATTGATGATATTATTAGTGAAAGGATTATTTGAAATTTCATATTTTCTTATTTTTTTATAATTTTTATTTTATTTTTTAATTTTTCATTTCTCATAAAATATTTTCTTTTTTACAAATAAAGGTTATTTTTATTTATTTATTTATGTATAAATTAATTAATAACTAAAAGAGATATCTTTATATTACATAAAACAAATTATTTTATCTAAATATATAAAAATAATATCTAAAACCTTTATAAAAAAATACAGTATATTCAAAATATTTTTTCTCAAATTAATTTTAATTCTAAAGTCCAATCAAAAAAGTCTTAAAGATATTAAAAACATGTGGAAAAAAAACAAAGACAAAATTTTATTTTTCATTGCTTGAAAATAAAATCCCAAACACAAAGTGATTCTTAATTAAAATTTACCTAAAAACACATAATAATACGAGAGATATAAGAAGGGAGTGAGAAAAAATTGATTAAAAAGAGTAGAACATAAATAATAAATAATTAAAGGTTTTTTCAAGGAATTGTAGAAGAAATTATAAAGGAAGAGTTGATTGTATTTAGATTATTTTTTTTATTTTTTTCTAAAAGTTTTAATTTCAGATTAAATTATTTAAATATTTATTTTTATTTTTATTTTTTTTTTTAAATTTTATGCAAGAAAAAATTATTTTGTTGAGCAATTATAAAATTGAAAAAAGATTATGGTTTAATAATATAGAATGGAAAGTTATATTGAAGTTAGATTTAGATTCAATTATATTTGAGTTAATAAATGTTCGTTCTTTTAAATATTTTACAAATAAATTCTATTTTGGATTTTTAAGAGAAAAATACAATAAAAATAACATAAAAAGTATTTTTGATATGATTGTTAAAAGTATAGAAGGTAAAAATTATAGAATAATAGAAAATAAAGACTGTATAGATTTTATATTAGATAGTGTAAAATTTAATATAATTAAAAAAGAAAATAATGAAAATGAAATAAATAGTTTTTACAAAGAAGAAATATATAAATTAAGAAAAGAAATACAAAATAAAAATGCTGAAATCAATAAATTGAATGGAAAAATAAAATTGTTAGAAAATAAAAAAGAAAAAGAAAAAGAGAAAGAGAAAGAGAAAGAAAAAATAGTTAATTCAAAAAAGACAAAAAAACCTAATAATTACATTAAAGCAGTTTATCTTATAAAAAAAGAAGATATAAATAAAAAAATAAATATATTAAATTACGATCAAAACAAAAAAGAGAAAATTTCAGAATTTTGTGAAATTTATTTGAACGAAAAAAAAATAAATTTTACATATGAATATTATTTTAAAAAAGAAGGGGAATATTCATTTACATTTTTATTTAATAAAAAATTAACAGATTCAAGTTATTTATTTAATAAATGTTTTAATTTAATATCAATAGATTTATCAAATTTTAACTCTGAAGAAATAACAAATATGAAATCAATGTTTTCAGAATGTAAATTATTAAAAAAAATAAATTTATCAAATTTCAAAACTGATAAAGTAATAAATATGAATTCAATGTTTTCTGATTGTTCTTCTTTAGAATATTTAGATTTATCTAATTTTAATACTAATAATGTTGAAGATATAGGATATATGTTTTGTTGTTGTTCTTCTTTAAAAACATTAAATTTATCTAGTTTTAATACTGAAAAAGTTTATATTTTAGACGCTTTATTTGTTAAAATAAATAGTAATATAAATATTATTACAAATGATATAAAAATTTTAAATAAAATTCAATGTTAATATTTAATATGTTCTACTATCCATAGAAATAATTAAAATTGTTTTTATTATTTTTATTATATATAAATTATAGTTATTACTTATTTGAAATAAGATTTATTAATATTTTATAAAATTTAATTATATATTTAATATTTAAGGAGATAAAAAACACTATAAACTTATTTATTTTCTTCTAGCATGTCTATTTTTCCTTTCTTCTTTTTTTTCAAACTTCTTAATTTCCTCAACAGAAATTTGTTTTACCTCAGGTTGCCATTCACTATCTCCATTATAAACATCTCTTAAATAATTACTTTCATCTATTTTATTTTTAAAATTTCCAGTGTTAGAAAATCTTTGAAAATAATTTTTTTTTTCATTAACAGCAGCTTTTTGATATTCTAAAATTTGTTCTCTAATAGAATGAGAAATTCTTAAAATAAATTCAGTACCAAGTCCTAAATCCATACAAACACATTTAGCGAATTCTTCAGGAGAATTATTAGGATTATTAATATCCCATTCAATTTGATCATTATAAACAATTTCTCCAATTCGAATATCTAATTTAATTGTTTTTAAAATTTCACCTTCAATATCTTCATATTTTTTATATTGTGATATTTGCCTTTTCATTTGACTTATTATTTCTCCTTCGAAACCTGCTGGTAATTGATTATCATCTACTAATATTTTTGCAAAGTCATCTTCTTTTAAATAAGGCTCATTTAAATTCCAAAAAAAAATATCTTTAAATTTTTTTCCTTCTAATTCAATATTTATATTTATTGGAATTAAATTATCAAAATTATAATTAGAATCAAAATTATCATATAATTTATTCTTTTCTCCTTTTCCTTTTAAAAGTTGAAGACGTGATAAATTAGTTCCTGCTAATTTTGGTTTGTTTGAATATAAATTATTTAACCATGATTCTATTGCTTCTTCTAATCTTTGAGTATTCCCTTTTGCTTTCCCTTGAATCCATTGAGATAATGTCGAATGATGAATTTTTATGTCTTTTGATACGTCCACTTGCTTAAAACCATATTTTTGAAGTGCTTCGATAAAACGCTCACGAATGTTACGACCTC
>JAEEGL013572433.1_pt1 | contig 43622 bp, 40 predicted proteins | sample 9134231 | NCBI WGS metagenome assembly JAEEGL01 (sample SAMN16246548, study PRJNA631951) | gut metagenome | biome: gut microbiome; feature: rumen; material: fiber-attached | host: Bos | place: Iran: Karaj | collected 2018-10
GGAGGACGGCTCCCGTCCGGCGGTCCCTCACGCCAGGCGCGTCCCGATCCCCCAGGTATGCAGTATGTGCGCCCCGGAGCCGTTTCCCTCACGGCTTCCGGGGCGCGCTGGCATGGCGCGCCGGGCAGCCCGATCCCCGGGAGAAGGCGTTTTTTTGCCTGCTGCATGGCATGTTTCCCCGAGGAGCGGCAGGGAAAGGGCATGGAGCGCCTTGACCAGGCGCCGGCATGTTGGCTAGTATTTATGGAGAAAGAATCCCGGAGGCCGGATCGATGCGCTGCCTGTGTACCTTGATGCTTTGCGCCCTGATGTGCGTCCCTGCCGGCGCACCTGCGGCGCAGAAGTTTGACATGGAGCAGGCGGTGCTGCGCGCCCTGGAGAAGAATCCCTCCGTGGAAAGCGCTGCGCTCGGAGCGGAAGCGGCGGAGCACGGGCGCAAGGCGGCGCGCAGCGCCTTCGGGCCTTCCGTAACGGCGAGCTATGGCTACGACCGCTACAATAAGGACCGGCCGTCGCGGTCAGAGCGCAACGCCACATCGTTCACGGTGCGCCTTTCGCAGCCTCTGTTCACGGGCTGGCAGCTGCTCAGCGAATACCAGAAATCCCGCCTTCAGGAAGAATACCAGCGCCTCAGGCTGGAGGCGCAGCGCCTTGCCACGGCGCTTCAGGTGCAGCAGGCGTTCCTCGCGTATGTCAAGGCGCTGGAGAGCATACGCAGCGGCAAGAGGGCGCTTGAAAGAGCGCGCAATCAGCTCGCCATGACCAAGACTGCCTGGGAGATCGGCCTCAAGCCCCGGCTGGACATGCTGCAGGCGGAGGTTGAGGTCTCCCGTTCCGAGGCGGCGCTGATCAGCCACGAGAATGAGCGCGACGTCTTCCGCGAACGCCTGAATTCTCTTCTGGACATCCCTTCCGGCCAGGGCACGGAGTATCTGGGAAGGCTCGATATACGCCCCTTCAAGCGGACGCTGGAGCAGTGTCTGGCGCAGGCGCTGGAGCGCCGGCCTGACCTGCTCATGGCACGCAAGTCCGCCGAGATCGCCGTCGCGGATCTCGGCATCGCCAAAAGCCAGTTCTGGCCGAAGGTCTCCGCCGTCCTGGGATGGACGACGACGGGCAGCCATCTGGGCGCTGACGGCGGCAGGTATGCCAAGAAAGACTATTCCTACGCGTCGGTCGGGCTCACGCTTTCCTGGACGCTTTTTTCCAGCGGCCAGCGCATCCATCTGACGCGGCAGGCGCAGCGCCAGGCCGACGCCATGGAAGCCGCTGTGCGCGCCGCCGTCAACGACAGCGTGTACGCCGTGCGCTCCTGCCTGATAACCGCTCAGGATTCCTACCGCACGGTCAAGGTCGCCGAAAAGGCCGTCGCGTCCGCACGCGAATCTTACGCCGATGCCAGGATGCGCTACGAACTGCAGACCGGCACGTACCTGGAGATGCTCACGGCACAGTCCGCCCTTTCCGATGCCGAGCTGGCTGAGATCTCAGCCAGGGCCGAATGCCTGCTCTCTCTCGCCCGCCTGTATGAATCCATGGGCGAATTGCATCCCGGGCTCCTGGAGGGCAGGACGCATCCCTGACTGCGGGCAAAAGGCGGCAGAAGACCGGCAGCCTGCGGCATGGCGTGTACGCCATGCCTGGCATCCTATTTCCAGAAAGACATCACGGGCCCGGCGCTCTTAAGGCGTTCCAGGGGGATGTTCAGGCGTATGGTGCCGTCAGCCCAGGGCGCGACCTGGTAGGGCTCGAAAAACAGGATCAGCCCGTCGTTGGAAAGCAGGAACACGCGGAAATTCTCCGCCAGGGGCGCGGTGCCGGGCTCCACCATGGCCGGGTCAAGCCCGCGTTTCAAGAGTTCGCTGCGGGCGTATTCGCTGAAGGCTTCTACTGCGGCTTTGGGCGTGCGGAACAGGTCGCTGAGCCCAAGGACGCGAACGGTGCGGGTCCCTTTCTTGGTGCGTTGCTCATGGTAGATGCGTGTTTCCAGGGCAAGGCTGCCGTGCGCGCCGCCAAGGTACTCATGCACTGCCCAGAGAACGCCCATGGTCTTTCCTCCGGGCATGGCCGCCGCGGTGATGTTCAGCTCGCATCGCGGCATGTCCATGCCAAGTTCTTCCATTTCCTTGGCAATCTCCTCCACCTGCGCTTTGAAATGTTCGGCGTCCTCCAGGACTTTGCGCTCTGCATAGCTGTCCGCTTCTTCTATGCCTGTTTTCTGCCACGAGGCCTTGATGTGGCCGTGCTGCAGGGTAAGGGCATAGCGCGCGGTCGGGCGTGCGCTTTCAGCCGCGCCGGAGGACGGTGCCGGAGGAAGGAGGAAAAGCAGGGACGCGAGGAGAAGGGCTGCTGTTTTCATGGCGTTGGAGATCCGCTTACAGGCGGCAGAGGAAGTCCTCGTAGCCGAAGGTTTTGCAAATGCGGCGCGTGTCGCTTTCGGAATCCCAGATCGCGATGGACGGCAGGCGCAGACCGTTGAAGGTGTTGGTCTTGACCATGCTGTAGATAGCCATGTCCAGGAAGACCAGGCGGTCGCCCGGTGCCAGCGGCGCATCGAAGGAATACTCGCCGATCACATCCCCGGCAAGGCAAGATTTCCCGGCCAGGCGGCAGGTGAAGGGTTTTTCCCCGGGGTCGCCGGCGCCGATGACGCCGGGGCGGTAGGGCATCTCCAGAACATCCGGCATATGGCAGGCGGCGGACGTGTCGAGTATGGCCACGGGCATGTCGGCCTGCACGATGTCGAGCACGGTGCTCACGAGCACGCCGGCGTTCAGCGCCACGGCCTCGCCGGGCTCCACATAGACCTGCACGCCGTATGCGTCCTGTATCCTCCCGATGCACTGGCAGAGCAGGTCGATATCGTATCCCTGCCTGGTGATATGGTGGCCGCCGCCGAAGTTGATCCACTGCATCCTGTGTATCCATGCGCCAAAATGCCGTTCGACCGCCTGCAGCGTGCGGTCAAGGCTGTCGGAGTCCTGCTCGCACAGGGTATGGAAGTGCAGCCCGCTGATCCCGCTGAGCATGGCTGGGTCTTCCGCAAGCCCGGCGCTGAAGGCGGCTGGCCGTATGCCGAGGCGGGAACCCGGGGCGCACGGATCGTAGATGGGGACGGTGCCTTCGGAATGCTCGGGATTGAGGCGCAGCCCGCATTCGATGGCGCGTCCCTGCGCGCGCGCTTCCTGGCGGACAAGCGGGCCGAAGCGCCGCCATTGCGCGAAGGAATTGAACACCACATGATCAGCCCATCGCAGGGTCTCGGTCAGTTCCTCCTCGCTCCACGCCGCGGCGAAGGCGTGTACCTCGCCGCCGAATTTTTCGCGTGCCAGCCTCGCCTCGTCGGGGGAGCTGGCGCAGCATCCCCAGAGCGGGCCTTCGAAAGCCCGCGACAGCGCATGGAAAGTCTCCCACTGCGAAAAGCACTTCAGGGCGAGCATGATCTTGGCGCCGGTGCGGCGCTGCACGCTGTCCAGAATGGCGGCGTTGGCGCGCAGCCTGGCAAGGTCGGTGACAAAGCATGGCGAAGGCCAGCGTTCGGGACGCAGGCGGGCGAGGTACTCGTTCATTCAAAACCTTTCGGGCATGTAGTGCGGCGGCAGGGTGTTTTCGGGCGCGTCCTGGGGCGCGGCCATGATGAGCTCGCGCACGCGGGCTTCCAGCAGGGCGATGCGCTTGTCCGCAGCGTCCAGCTGGCGCTGCTGCTCCGCCAGCGCTTCGTTGAGCTGGGAGAGCAGCCGCTCCTGGAAATACGCCTGCTCTTCCAGCCGGCTGATCCGTTCAAGAAGCTCCATGAGCCTGTCCTTGCATGAGCGGCGCGGGACCAGCGGCCCCGCGCCGGACTCTCCTACGCTTCAATGACCTTCCATGGGAGTCCGTATATGCCCAGCTGCTCCATGAAGGGGTCGGGGTTCATCTGCTCCATGTTCCAGACGCCGGGCCTGTTCCATGCGCCGGTGACAATCATCATGGCGCCGATCATGGCCGGCACGCCCGTGGTATAGGAAATGGCCTGCGAGCCAAGCTCGCGGTAGCATTCCTGATGGTCGCAGATATTATAGATGTACCGGGTGATTTCCTTCCCGTCCTTCTTGCCGCGCATGAGGCAGCCGATGCAGGTCTTGCCCACGGTGCGCGGGCCGAGCGACGCCGGGTCAGGGAGCAGCTTCGCCAGGAACTGCAGGGGCACGATGTCCTGCCCCTGGAACTTCACCGGCTCGATGCCGATGAGCCCGACATTTTTGAACACCTGCAGGTGGTTCAGGTAGGCGTCGCCAAACGTCATCCAGAACCGGGCGCGGCGTATGCCCCTGAGGTTCTGCACCAAGGATTCCAGTTCCTCATGGTACATAAGATAGCAGTTGCGCCTGCCGATGCCCTCCGGGAAGTCGAAGTTCATCTTCCAGGAGAGCGGGTCCGTCTCCACCCATTCGCCGCGCTCCCAGTAGCGGCCCTTGGCGGAGACTTCGCGCAGGTTGATCTCCGGGTTGAAATTGGTGGCGAAGGGCAGGCCGTGGTCGCCGGCGTTGGCGTCGATGATGTCCAGAACGTTGATCTCGTCGAACAGGTGCTTCTGGGCATAGGCGCAGAAGACGTTGGTGACGCCGGGGTCGAATCCCGATCCCAGCAGCGCGCACAGCCCGGCATCCTTGAATTTCTGCTGGTAGGCCCATTGCCACTTGTACTCGAAGTGTGCGTCGTCCGGCGGTTCATAGTTGGCCGTGTCCATATAGTGCACACCGGCCTCGAGGCAGGCGTCCATGATGTGCAGATCCTGGTATGGCAGGGCGATGTTCATTACCAGGTCCGGCTGGATGCGGCGGATCAGCGAGACGAGCTCCGGCACGTTGTCGGCGTCGACCTGGGCCGTCTCTATGGAACGGCCGTAATGCTCCTTCACGCTGGCCGCGATGGCGTCGCACTTCGCGCGCGTGCGGCTGGCAAGGACGATATCGGAAAACACGTGGGAGGCCTGGGCACATTTATGCGTCGCGACGGAACTCACGCCCCCTGCGCCAATGATCAGCACTTTTGCCATGTCCTGCTCCTTCTCTGCTTGGAGGTTACGGGATGACTGCCCGCTAGCGCGGCATGTCAGCTTTCAAAATAGGTATACCCGCGCAGGCCGTTTTCAAAGGCCTGCATCAGCTTGAAGCGCTGGGCGGGCGTGATCCTTCCTTCGCGCACGGCGCGTTCGGCGGATTTGCGTATGCCCAGCAGCACGCGGTGCGGGTCGTATTCCACATAGGCGAGGATGTCTGACACGGTGTCGCCGTCGATCTCGCGGACGAAGTCGAAGCTGCCGTCTTCCTGGATGCGCACCGAAACGACGTTGGTGTCGCCCAGCAGGTTATGCAGGTCGCCCAGGGTCTCCTGGTAGGCGCCGACGAGGAACGTGCCGAGGTAGTATTCCTCGCCCTCCTTGAGGGAATGCAGCTCCAGCGTGTTCTTCAGGCCCTGCGGATCGATGAAGTGCGAGATCCGGCCGTCGCTGTCGCAGGTGAGGTCGGAAAGGATGCCCTGCCTGTCAGGGAATTCGTTCAGCCGGTGGATGGGCATCACCGGGAACAGCTGGTCAATGGCCCAGCTGTCGGGAAGAGACTGGAACACGCTGAAATTGCAGTAATAAATGTCTGCGAGCATGGCGTCGATCTCATGCAGTTCCTTGGGAATGAACTTGACGCGGGATTTTTCCTGGGAGAGCGCGCGCATGATGGCCCAGAAGAAGCGCTCTGCCAGCGTGCGCTGGCGCAGGGTGACGCGGCCGGCGAGGAAGAGCTGGCGCATCTCGTCATAGTAATAGATGGCGTCGTTATAGGATTCCTGCAGGTTGCGGGGGTTGATGTTTTCCAGTGTTTCCTTGAGGTTGGACACGGCTTCCGGAGTCCCTTCGGGAAGGTCTTCGGGAATATTGCCGATCTCGATGAGATTGACGTCCAGGACGTTGAACAGCAGGATGGAGTAGTAGGCTACGGTCGCACGGCCGGATTCCGTGATGATGTGCGGATGCTCGATGCCCTGCGCGTCGAGGATGGTCATGACGGCCTCCACGACGTCGGTGCAGTACTCCATCAGGGTGTAGTTGCGTGAGCTCACGTAGCTGGTGTGCGATCCGTCATAGTCCACAGCCAGCCCGCCGCCGAGGTCCAGGTAGCCCATGGGGGCGCCTTCGTGGATGAGGCTGGCGTAGATGCGCGTCGCTTCCATGACGGCGGTCCGGATGTCGCGGATGTTCGGCACCTGGGAGCCCAGGTGGTAATGCATCAGCCTGAGCGTGTCGAGCATGTCATGCTCCTTGAGGCTGTCCACCACGTCGACGATCTGGGCTGACGTCAGGCCGAAGGATGAGCGCTCGCCCCCGGATTCCGACCAGTGCCCGCTTGCCTTCGTGGTCAGCTTGACGCGCACGCCGATTTGCGGTCGCACGCCCATGCGCTGCGATTCCTGGAGTATGACGTCCAGCTCGCGAGGCATCTCGAGCACGAAAATGACATTGAATCCCATGCTCAGGGCATGCAGGCCGAGATCGATGAATTCCTCGTCCTTGTACCCGTTGCAGATCAGGCAGGCCTCGCGGCTTTTCAGCTGGCTGATGGCGGCGATGAGCTCGGCCTTTGAGCCGACTTCCAGCCCGTGATGGTAGGCCGCCCCGTACTGGGCGATTTTTTCCACGACCTGCTGCTGCTGGTTGACCTTGATCGGGAAGACGCCGCGGTACTGCCCCTTGTAGCCGAGCTGGCTGATGGCGGCGCGGAAGGTCTGGTGGAGAAGGGAGATCTGCGAATCAAGGATGTTCTCTATGCGCAGAAGGATGGGCAGGTCATAGCCGCGATCCTTGAGCTCCTTGATGATGTCCAGGACGCTGACTTCCGGCCCTCCATCGCGGCCGAAGGGGCGCACCACCACTTCGCCCTTGGGCGAAATGTCGAAATATCCTGTGCTCCAGCTGCGGATCCCATAGAGATCTATGGAATCGTCCACGCTCCATTGCTGCATGGTCCTCTTTCTGGCCAATCCATCCTCCTGCGGGGCGGCATCCTGCTTTGCCAGATGCCGCGATAAAGTGCATCGCCTCAGAGCGAGTAGTTCAAGTTTATTTCAAGTGATCATTGAGTTCAATGAATTACATGCTGCCTGGCTGGAGATGCTCTTTCGTCAGGACATCCGTCCTGGCACACGCATCACATCGCCCTAAAACCGGCAGGGCAATGCCGAAGCCATGCCCTGTCAGGGAGCAGTCTCCGATAGGGAACAGATTTTACTTTTTCTTCCATCTTCAGGCAAGAAGAACGTTCGCTTTTCCCGCGGAAGTTCATGGGGCGCTTTCGAGCGCTACCTCGGACTGTTCCGTCCAGACCGGGGATTTCCTCGGTGGATGGAGCTGGGCCCGCCCGCGTGGAGAGGAAGGATGGACGGGCCGCTGCCCTGCATCATCGCGGCCACTTGTCACTCATGTCACCGCAATGCGGCACCATGCTTATCGGCCTTCGACCGGGGCACCGCTTGTCACAGCGCGTGTCAAGCGGGAACAAAGGAATTTCGCCGGAACGCGAGGCAGTGCAAGGGCCGTGACAAGTGCGACATGCCGCCCATCTAATCAGTCTAGTGTCCTTTGCATTGGAGGATTTCGCAGACGCCGTTCTCTATCCGGCATGCCAGCCTGTCCGTGTCATTGATGCGGCGGCTCCACCAGCCGTAAAACTCGTTTTTCAGCGGCTCGGGCTTGCCGATGCCTTCGTATCCGCCGCGGGAAATGTCTCGCAGCAGATCGTTGATCCGCTTGAGCGTTTTCTTGTCCTGGGCCTGCCACGCCACGAATTGCTGCCATGCGTCAGCGCTGAATTTGAACTCCATCAGTTCTCCATGGATTCTAGCTGATCCAAGCTGACCGTCACCGTATTGCCCGCTTCCATCTGGCGCAGGGAGCTGCGCAAAGCCGCCCGGTTGGATGCGGAATAAAAGGGGTCGTTGGTAGGATGGAACGGCAGACCGTTTTCCTTGACCATCTGCGTAAGGAACATCCGTATGGCAGAGGACAGGTCCAGCCCCATTGCCTGGGCCGTGTCAGAAGCCTGCCGGCGTAGCGTATCATCGATGCGTATCTGAAGAGTAGCCATATTCACCTCCGTCATATGTTATATGTAATGACATTTTCGTTATAAATCAATATAAATGTATTATGCTAAATCATCCAGAACGCTGAAGGCAGCATCTCCGCGATGCCCTCATGCACGGCGAGTATCACGTCTTCAATCCTTGGAAAACAGTTGCTACTGTAACACGTATAGCTCTCTAACAAATCGAGCCGAGGAAAAAATGAGCAGATCCCTCACCAAAGCCGGCATCGTGGAAGCCAGATACAGCCAGAACCCCGACCTGAACCGCAGCACGGCAAAGGACATCGTCGAGGCCATGATCGCCTTGATGAAGCAGGTCATCGCAGACGACAGCGCCTTGCTGCTCAAAGGCATCGGCAAATTCGGCGCCTATGCCAAGAAGGGCAGGCCACATAGAGATGCGCGGCTTAGTCCCTTCGATATGCGCGGGTACGGCGGCTGCAAGGGGCGCAATTCGCACACTGTCGAACGCGTTGACGCCAGCCCCACGTGCACGCCGTCCTTCAAGGATGGACGGAATCAGAACCATGTTGTGGATGAGGGGACCACGGGCGTTGTCCTCCATCTGGCAAAGCTCATCGCTCCCAGAAGAGTATCTCCGGATCCTTGCGCAAGCGCACAGGCGGGAGGTCCCCATCACGATAGCCAAGGCATATGACGCCTACGAGCTTCCTATCCTCAGGCACGCCAAAGCGGGCGCTGAATTCCTCCGTTGAGCAAAGCCGATCGGCAAAACCGATCCAGCAGCTGCCGATGCCCATGCTGTGCGCCGCGAGCATGATGTTCTGGATGCACATGGAGCAGTCCCCGATATACCACGGAGATGCTGTATTGCCGTAGACAAAGAGCAGCGTGCCCGAACCGTAAAACATATTGTACTCGGGGTTGCTCAGCATCTTTGCATATTTTTCAAGGGGCGAACCGGGCGTGAGGCTGGCAAGCAGGGCCGTCCTCGCTTCTTCAGCCAGCTTTCTGATCTTTTCCTTCCCCTGCAGGATACCGAAAGACCACGGCTGGAAATTCTGTGCCGATGGAGCTTTCGTGCCGAGCAGGAGCAGTCTTTTCAGCACCTCATCCTCTATGGGCCTGTCAGTAAATGACCGCACGCTTCTGCGTGTTTCCAATGCTTCAATGATGTCCATGGCAACTCCTTGCAGATGTATTGCCGTGCAGCGGCAGAGCTACAGATGGGGCATTGCGGGAAGGACCGCGGGATCCTGGGATGGACGGATGCCTTTCTTATCGGTCCGCCTCACTATCCAGGCTGCCTTTGAAGGGGCTAATGCCCAGCTTAGTCCAACCTGCGGTACGCATCGCAGCCGGGCTGGAATCCGTTGTCGCAGGCTTTACCGAACCATTCTTTGGCAATCGCGTTGTCCTTCGGCACGCCGTGGCCATTCCTGTACAAGACGCCCAGGTTGGCCTGCGCCTGGGCGAGGCCTTGTGCCGCGGCTTTCTCCCACAGCTCGCGCGCCCTGGCATAATCCTTCCGCGCACCCTGGCCTTTTGCATGCATGACGCCCAGGTTGTACTGTGCTTCGGCGTCCCCCTGGGCGGCGGCCTTTTCGAACCACATGCGGGCTTTTGCGGCGTCATGCTGTATGCCTGCGCATAAGCGGAATGCCGCATAGCAGTCTCCAAGCGCAGTCTGGGCAAGGGCATTGCCGCTCTCTGCATCTGCCTTCAGCCTTGCCACAGCTGCGGCGTCCAATTTGGCCGCCTGCGCAGGCGAAAAGGCAGTCATCAGCACAGCTGCTGCGGCGCACAGCATCGTTTTCAGCATGGCATCCTCCTTTGCCCTGTCAGGCACGGCATCAGCAAAAAAACTGGACCAAGGTTAACCCCGTCTCCATGACATTTCAACCCTCGCCGGTCAGCCGGCCTGTGGAATCTGCCATCCCCGCAAGCCTTCTTTTTTGCAGCGAACCATGCTATTTCTGCGCTGACAGCGGCTTGTTCAGCGCGTCAGCCGCTAGGGGAAACCCCATGCTGTGCCCGGGAACCCTGCAGGATATGGCAGCAGAGCCCCGGAGACGCACGGCAGGCTGACCGACGACGCCTCAAAAGGAGATCGCCGCCGCTATGCTGCCGGAATCTGATGCGATGCCTGTCTAAGACGAAGCTTGGAGAAGAGCAAGAATGAGGATAGCGACAAAAATTCTTTGTGCCGTGCTGGTGCTGTGGATGGTCATGTATGTGGTCAGGTGGGTGATAAGCATGCTGAGCATGTAGAGGCGACCAGGTGCCTTTAAGGCGTCTTCGCCGCCCTCCCTTCACGCCGTGCGGGCAAGAAATGCAGGTTGCTGGGCTTATGAGCGGCGTGCGGAGCGTGCTCTTTTCGGGCTCACGGAGCTGCGCTTCCATGCGGCACCTGAACCCTAACAGTTACTTCAGGCTTCCTCTCGCCTGTAACAAAGCTGATCGTTGCAGATCAGTCCGCGGGGAGCGCTATGGACCGGCAGGACAGGCCGTGCTGGATCATGCACATGGACATGGATGCGTTTTTCGCTTCCATAGAGCAGAAGGACGACCCCTCCCTGCGCGGCAGGCCCGTCATCGTCGGCGGCGGGCACCGCGGGGTGGTGAGCACCTGCTCCTACGAGGCGCGGCGTTTCGGCGTGCGCTCCGCCATGCCCATGACGGAGGCGCGCCGCCGCTGCCCTGAAGCCGTCATCATCCGCCCCAGGATGGCCCGCTATGCCGAAGTGTCGGCGCTCGTCCGGGGCGTGCTCGGGGATTTTTCACCGTCGGTGGAGATGGCTTCCGTGGACGAGGCGTACCTGGACGCTACCGGCATGGAGCGCGTTTTCGGCAGCGTAGAGACCATGGGGACCAGGCTCAAGGAGGCCGTCTTTGAAGCGACGGGGGGGCTGACCTGCTCCGTGGGCATGGCGCCCGTGAAGTTCCTGGCGAAGATCGCATCCGAGCAGCGCAAGCCTGACGGGCTGTTCATCATCAGGCCGGAGGATATGCCGGAATTCCTGCGCCAGCTCCCCGTGACCGCCGTGCCGGGCGTGGGAAGGCGCTTTGCCGAAGCCCTCGCGCGCATGGGCGTCCGGACCTGCGGACAGGCGGCGCAGCGCGGCGGAAACTTTTGGAAGAAGCGTTTCGGCAGGCAGGGGGAACTGCTGCATGAGCGGTCGCTCGGCCTCGACTCCCGCACGGTGCAGCCCTTTACCCCGCCCAAATCAGAAAGCGCGGAATCCACCCTGGACACCGATACTCGGGACAGGGCCGTGCTGGAAAAATGGCTTTTGCGCCATGCCGAGCGCGTGGGCGCGGCCCTGCGGCGGCAGAAGCTGGCGGGGCGCGTCGTGACGCTGAAGATCAAGTACGAGGATTTCCGCCAGATAACGCGCCAGGTCACGCTTCCGCGCCGCATCTGCGGCACGGATGCCATCTACAGGACGGCGAAGGGCATCCTGGACGCCCTTGAGCTCACGGGACGCGTGCGGCTGATCGGCGTCGGCGTTTCCGGCTTTGAGGAAGGAGCACCGGAGCAGGGAAGCCTTCTTCGGAGCAGCGCGGAGCCTGCCATGGATGATGCCCGCCTGGGCAGGCTGGACAGGGCCGTGGACATGCTGTGCGAGAAATACGGCAGGGGGGCGGTGACTCGCGGCAGGCTGCTGGAAGGGGAGAGCGCGGAGCAGCAGGCAGAGGGGAAGGACGGCATGCCGGACGAGGAAGAGGGCGGGGTCACTCCGCCACGATGAAGAGCCCGCGAAGATCACCGCGGAGCCGCTGCGCTTCCTTTTCCGCGTCAGCCCTGGAAAAATAGGGGCCGAGCTGCACGAGGTGCCTGCCTGCCCTGTCCTGCCGCGCAATACGGCAGCCATAGCCGCGGGAACGCATGTCGTCCGCCATCGCTTCCGCCTGCGCCGGGCTGGAAAAACTGCCTGCCTGGAGATAGAAAAGCCCTGTCGCCGCTTCGGCAGGGGCAGCCATGCTGCCTGAGCCTGCACGGGCAGGCCGGTCCGCCACGGCAGGGGGGCGCCTGCCGTCATGCAGCGCGGTGATGCGCACGCGCGCGGTGCCGCTGCCGATCATGCCCAGCTTCTGGGCGGCTCCCTTGGAGAGGTCGATGATGCGCTTCGAGGAGAAGGGGCCGCGGTCGTTGATGCGCACCACGACTTCACGGCCGTTGGCGAGATTTTCCACGAGGACGCTGGTGCCGAAGGGCAGCGTCTTATGCGCGGCGGTCATGGCCTTCTGGTTGAATCGCTCCCCGCTGGCTGTTCTCCTGCCGTGGAAGCCGGGGCCGTACCACGACGCCATGCCGGTTTCCGTAAAGTTTTTGGCGGATGGGAGGACATGGTACGTCTTCCCCTTGACGGTGTAGGAGGAGACTCCGTGCGAGGCCGAGGCGCCGGAGGGCTTCTTGCCTGAGCAGCCCGAAGCCGCAAGGCAGAGAAGCAGCGTGAGGATCAGGAGTATGGGCGAGAGGCTTTGTCCCCGCATTGCCGAGGACGCTCGATAACCGTGCATGGCCCATCATGGTGCAGGAAAAGATGTTTGTCCAGCCGCGGCGGCGCGCGCAGGGCAAAAAAACAAAAAAAATGGGGGCAAACGGGCGAAGGGTATTTGACAAATGGCAGTGCGCGGTTATGTTCTTAGGGCATCGCGAAGCCGCCGGTTTTCCGGTATGGCTCCAGCTGCACGCCTCCGTCCGGCGGAGGCGGAAGGGCGCGTGCTTGGGGAGCGGCCTGCGGGCCGGTTCTTCCCTTGCGCGCGGTTTCACCGGTGAACGCCGCTGGCTATCCTGTCCGGCGTCAACATACATCCCGCGGAGAAGAACATGATCAAATGGTTGATCGGTAAGATATTCGGCACGCGCAACGACCGCTACCTCAAGTCGCTGCGGCCCAAGCTCAGGAAGTGCAACGCCCTGGAGCCGGAGATGCAGGCCCTGGAGGACGCGCAGCTGGCATCGAGGCTGGCGGAATGCCGCAGGCAGGTCCAGGAAGAGGGGCGCACGCTTGACGATGCGCTGCCCGAAGTCTTCGCCATCGTGCGCGAGGCGTCCAGACGCGTGCTCGGCATGCGCCATTACGACGTGCAGATGCTGGGCGGCATGGTCCTGCATAACGGCAAGATCGCCGAAATGAAGACCGGCGAAGGCAAGACCCTGGTCGCGACGCTGCCGGTCGTGCTCAACGCGCTCACGGGGAAGGGCGTGCATATCGTCACCGTCAACGATTACCTCGCCCGGCGCGACGCGGAATGGATGGGGAAGGTCTATACGTTCCTCGGTCTTTCCGTCGGCGTCATCGTGCATGACCTTACCGACGAGGAGCGCAAGGCCGCCTACGACTGCGACATCACCTACGGGACAAACAACGAGTTCGGCTTCGATTACCTGCGTGACAACATGAAGTTCTATGCCAACCAGCTCGTGCAGCGCGGGCATAACTTCGCCATCGTCGACGAAGTGGACTCCATCCTCATCGACGAGGCGCGCACGCCCCTCATCATTTCCGGCGCGAGCGACGAGTCCACAGCGCTGTACCCCGCCATGGACGCCCTCGTGCGCCAGCTTAAGAGGGATGAGCACTACACGGTGGACGAAAAGGCCAAGACGGCCATGCTGACCGATGCCGGCGTATCGAAATGCGAGCAGCTGCTGAATATCGAGAACCTCTTCGACCCGAGCAGCATCTCCTTCCAGCACCATATCCTGCAGTCGCTCAAGGCGCATCACTGCTTCAGGCGCGACGTCGACTACGTCGTGGCCGACGGCAAGGTGGTCATCGTGGACGAGTTCACCGGCCGCCTCATGCCGGGGCGCCGCTACAGCGACGGGCTGCACCAGGCGCTGGAAGCCAAGGAGCGCGTGCAGGTGGAGGCGGAGAACCAGACCCTGGCCAGCATCACCTTCCAGAATTACTTCCGCATGTACGACAAGCTTTCCGGCATGACGGGCACGGCGCAGACGGAAGCCGTGGAATTCGACCAGATCTACCGCCTCGAGACCATCACGGTGCCGACGAATAACCCGATGATCCGCAAGGATTTCCCGGACCTGATCTACCGCACCCAGCGGGAGAAATACAAGGCCATCGTGGATTCCATCAAGGAGCTGCATGAGAAGGGGCAGCCCGTGCTGGTGGGCACGATATCCATTGAGACCTCGGAACTGATCTCCTCCATGCTCCAGAAGGAAGGCGTGCCGCACGAAGTGCTGAACGCCAAGCACCATGAGCGGGAGGCAGCGATCGTGGCCCAGGCCGGGCAGAAAGGGCATGTCACCATCGCCACGAACATGGCCGGGCGCGGCACGGACATCGTGCTCGGCGAGGGCGTGACGGAACTCGGCGGGCTGCATATCCTTGGCACGGAGCGGCATGAGAGCCGCCGCATCGACAACCAGCTGCGCGGGCGTTCCGGCCGCCAGGGCGACCCGGGGTCATCCCGCTTCTACCTCTCCCTGGAAGACAACCTGATGCGCATTTTCGGCTCCGAGAAGATCTCCAGCTGGATGGAGAAGATGGGCATGGAGGAAGGCGTGCCCATCGAGAACCGCATGGTTTCCCGCGCCATAGAGAGCGCGCAGAAGCGTGTGGAAGGCCGCAACTTCGACATCCGCAAGACGCTGCTGGACTATGACAACGTTATGAACCAGCAGCGCGAGGTCATCTATACGCTGCGCCGCGACCTGATGCAGCTGCCCAGCGTGGAAAACGTGCTTTTCAACTTCGTCGACGAGCTGCTCGACAACATCTACCAGCCTCTGGAAGGGATGAAGGAGGCGCCGGACGCCGACATGTGCGCGCAGGTCAACTCCCAGCTCCTCCAGGTGTGCAACATCGCCCGCAAGATGCCGGAAATGACCATGTCCGCCATCCCCGGCAAGGAACGCGCGAGGGAAGCCGTGGGGCAGATCTTCCAGGAGCTCCAGGAGGACGCCGGCCCGGCCTACAACGACATCCTGCGCTATTTCCTGCTGGATTCGCTGGACCGCTGCTGGAAGGAGCACCTGCGCTCCATGGACTACCTGCGCGAAGGCATCGGCCTGCGCGGCTATGCCCAGCGCGATCCCAAGCGCGAATACCAGACCGAGGGCCTTGCCATGTTCAAGGACATGCTTTTCCGCATCCATGAGAACGCCATCACGGCGCTTACCCATGTGCGCCTGCAGCGCGTTGAGGAGCAGGCGGATGGGGCCGAAGGCGCCGGGGGCGTCGCCGCGGAAGTCATGAGCGAACAGGATGCGGGCGCCGGGGAAGGATCGGAGGAAGGATCCTACACCGAGCAGGAGATCGCGGAGGCGGAGCGCATCGCTGCCGCGCTGCAGCCCGGCAACCCCTATGCGGACGGCGGAACGGAGGAGGCGCAGGAAGCCGGCGCGGCCGTGCCGGAGGCAACCGATGCCCCGGCTGCAGAGAGTTCCGCCGGCACGCAGGAAACGGATGAGGAAAAGCCGCGCTTCGCGCTCCGTCACCAGACCTCGCCCGAAGCCGTAGCCGGCGGCGAGGATGAAGAGAAAACGGCCGCCCATCGCTATGCCGGTGTGAAGGTCGGCCGCAACGACCCCTGCCCCTGCGGGAGCGGCAAAAAGTTCAAGAAGTGCTGCGGGCGCAACCTGTAGCGAAGGCGCATACGCCGCCTGGACAGAGCCGTTCGCGTCACCGTGCGCAGACCATCAGCCCAATGATTGCGCGTGGCCCGCTCAGTCCATGAGCGCGAGCAGATCCTCCTCGGACAGCTTGAGAGAGGCATCGTCCGCCCCTTCAGGGAAATTGGCGGCAAGGTCCTTCTTTTCCTTGTGCAGGGTCAAGATCTTCTCCTCGACACTGTCTGCCATGACGAGCCGGTAAACCGTGACTGGGCGATTCTGCGCGATCCGGTAGGCTCTGTCGGACGCCTGGTCTTCCGCTGCGGGGGGGCTACCAGGGATCCATATGGATGACGTAATCCGTCATGGTCAGATTCTATCCCTGACCTCCTGCGCGCAGGCTGATGGGAAAGACATCGGCGCCGCCTTTCTGGAAGGTGGCAATGATGTCGGGATGCTGCTTCTCCGGCGTTGATCCGTCTCGGTAGAGACAGGAGAGATGCTTGGCCTCCAGGGCCTTCCGTATCAGCGCCAGGTGCCGGCGGCAGACGCTCCGTTTTCACCCGCGAAGCTACCCATTGACGCGTTGGGGTTTTAATCCTTATACTTTTTATCCGCTTGTGGAAGAAATCGCTTGACGCTGGCGGTGTCTGTCATTGTCCGGCGCCAAATCAGCTTTACGGAGTCTATGATGGCCAAGGTTAATGTTCTTGTGCTCACCGGTTACGGCACCAACTGCCATGATGAAACGGCTCATGCTGCGCGCCTTGGCGGCGCAGACCGTGCCGACATCGTCCATTTTTCCGACATCGTTTCATGTTCCGTGCGCATGGAGGACTACCAGATGATGGTCTTCCCCGGCGGATTTCTCGACGGCGATGACCTCGGCGCGGGGCAGGCTGCGGCGCAGCGCTGGCTCCACATGGCGGATGCCAAGGGAAGGCCCCTCCTGGACCATCTGAAACAGTTCCTGGCGGACGGGAAACTGCTCCTCGGCATCTGCAACGGCTTCCAGCTCATGGTCAAGCTGGGGCTCGTGCCGGCGATCGGAGGCCGCTTTTTCGAGCGTCAGGTCTCGCTGGCCAATAATGATTCCGCTCGCTTTGAAGACCGCTGGGTGACGCTCCGGACAAACAGCGCGTCGCCCTGCATCTTTACGAAGGGCCTCGGGCTGCTGGCCATGCCGGTGCGCCATGGCGAAGGGCGCATCGTTGCCCCGGATGAGGATACGCTGAAGCGCCTCGAAGCGGAAAACCTCATCGCGCTTCAGTACGCCGATGCCGCAAGCGGCCTGCCCACGCAGGAGTATCCGGCGAACCCCAACGGATCGCCGCTCGCCATCGCGGGGCTCACTGACCCGACAGGACACTGCCTCGGGCTCATGCCGCATCCGGAGGCGTTCAACCACGCGACCAACGCCCCCCGCTGGACACGCGGGGAATACGAACTCCCGGGCACCATCCTGTTTGAGAACGGCGTGAAGTACCTGCGCTAGGGGCGCGTGGCTGCGGTTGCGCTCGCGCAGGCCTGGCCAGGGAAGGCATCATGATGAAGAAGGTGCTGATTGCGCTTACGCTTTTGCTGACGGCACTCCCGGCGCGCGCCGACATCTGGGAATCCTCGGCCCGCGGCGATGTCCGGGATATCGCCCTGTACCTGGAAAAGGGAGGGGATGCCAACGCCCGCTTCCATCAGAAAGGGCTCACCCCCCTGCATTTCGCGGCCGGGCAGGGTCAGGAGAGCGCCGTGGCCCTCCTGCTCGAGCGGGGAGCGGATGGCGCTGCTCTGGACGACGATGGGCGCACGGCGCTGCACTGGGCATCCATGGGCCATGCCGGTACAGTGAGCATGCTCATCGCCCGCGGCGCCGATGTCAGTGCCCGTGACAGCGGCGGGTGGACGCCGCTGCACGAGGCGGCCCGCTGCGGCGCCTTGGATGTCGCAAAGCTGCTGCTGGCCTACGGCGCGGATGCCAACGCGGCCGACGCCCACGGGTGGACGCCGCTGCATGAGGCCGCCGCCGGCGGGCACGGGCAGATACTTGCCTTCCTGATCGCGCGCGGGGCGGACGTGAACGCGACGGATTCCCTGGGCGCGACACCTCTCCATGCCGCAGCTTCCAATGGCAGCGCGGAGGCGCTGAAGATGCTCATCGACAACGGCGCGAAAATCGACGCAAGCCTTTCCGACGGCGTGACCCCGCTGCATGTCGCAGCCGAAAACGGGCATGCCCAGTGCATCCGCATCCTTGCTGCCGCCGGGGCTGACGCCAATGCGCGCGACAAGGAAGGCTGGACGCCGCTGCGCTGGGCCCGGGAGCGCGGCAACCGCAATGCCGCGCGCGCGCTGAGGTCCCTGGGCGGAAGGATGTAGCCGGAGAGAAAAGCCTGGAAAAGCCGCCGTGCGGCGTTGATGCATAGAAAAAGCGAAGGCGATCCTTACTTCAGGATCGCCTTCGCTGCATGCATGCTCCGCCTGTCAGTATTCGACAGGATCGAAATTCTCGAAAAAGACATTCCGGTCCTTGATGCTCAGGGATGAAGAGCCCGTTTCGCAGGGGGGCGCCTTGAGGACGCGCCGCGCCGTGAGGTAATGGGTCCTCCAGTAGGTGTTGCCGAGTTCATCATAGCGTATGGTCTTTCCCGTCCTGGGGCTGTGGATGAACTTGTCATTGCCGACATAAATGGCCGTATGGCGTCCGGACGAAGCCGTGGGAGAGCGGAAGATGAGGATGTCGCCGGGCTGGAGGCTGTTACGGTCCACCTTGCGGCCGACATATTCCTGGTCGCGCGCGCTTCGCGGCAGGGATATGCCGTGACGCGCGAAGACCCACTGCACGAAGCCGGAGCAGTCGAAGCCCGTCACCGGCGAGGTGCCGCCGGCACGGTAGGCCAGGTCGAGCTTGGTGCTGGCGATGCCCGTGATCTTTTCGCCGACGGAGATGAGCGTCGGGCAGACATCGCCCCTGTATATCGTCTTGGGCCGCTTGATGGTGGGGATGAGCCTGAGATGCTCCTTGTTCACCACGGCGGTCTGCGAAGCCCTGCCGCTGCGGTGGCGGGAGGGAACATGCCTGTTGGCGTGGTAGGCCGTGCGCGCCGCCGCGCGGGCATGCCTGCCTTTCTCCGCATGGCGGCCCGCTGCGCTGTTTTTCGCGGAGAGCTGCTTCTGGGCGTGCTTCGGGGACTGCGCGGCAGCCGTCTTGCCTTTTCCCTTTGCGGCGTGGGTGGCCGCCGTCTTTCCCTTGTCCCTGGAATGCTTTGCTGCTGCGGTCTTCTGCGTCTTCGCGGCAGCTTTTTTGGCGGGTTCCGCCTGGGCGGGCGCGGCTTTCGATGTCGTTTGCTTGGCCTTTGCTGCCTTGGCGCTTGCCTTTGTCTTGTTCGTCTGTTGGATGGCGGGCTTTCCCTGCTTCGGGGCGGCCCATGCCTGCGGGGCGCAGAGGCACAGCGCCAGGGCCGCGCAGGCAAGGAATGTTGTATATTTCATACGATCTCCGGTAATGGGCGAAAACTGACAATACGAAGAATTGGCGCATTTTCGCCTATGCCGGGCCTTGTGTCAACCACGTAAAAAATTTTTACGCGCAGCTCTTTTTTGCTGGGAAATTCAAAATTTTTGAACAGGTCCCTGCGAGAAGATCGCCACGGTCTGGCCGCCCTTGCCGCCCCTTCCCTGGGACGTGGTGACGACGAGCTTCTTGTCCGGGCTGACGGCGGCGCCCACGGCGTAGGGCGGGACCGGAGCCCTCCCCGTGACCTTCCATGAGGCGATATCCACGCGGACGACGGAGGAATCCCCGTTGCAGGCGGCGTACAGGGTCTTGCCGTCGCCGGAGATCGCGACGGTGCGCGGGCGTTCGCCGACATGGATGCTCCTGCCCGAGTAGGCCTTTTTGCCGCCGGAAAGCACGCTTTCGATGACCTTGTCCGCAAGCAGCGCGGTGATGGTGCCGCTGCGGGACGACGTGACGTAGAGGGTGCGGCCGTCGGGCGAGCGCACGATGTGCCGCGGCGTCATCGGGACATTGGTGAACGTCCCCAGACGCTTGCCGGAGGCCACATCGAAGACGGCTATGCCGCCTCCGGACATCCTGCCTATGAACAGGTACTTGCTGTCCTTGCTGAAGGCCGCGCCGCGCAGGCACTGCCCGCAGTTCTGGTCGCGGTTCCCGGTGATGCCCTTCACCTGCAGCCGGTGTTCCGAAACAAGGAGCCTGGTGTAATGGAAGTCAGCGGGGTCGGGGGAGCTGATGTCGATCAGGCCCGCGGTATTGTCGCCCCAGTGGATGACGGCCATGGTCTTGCCGTCGGGCGAGGGCGTGATCATCTTGGGCAGGGGAGCCGTGGGCATCACGCGCACGATGGCATTGGTGCGCGTGTCGATGATGGCCACGGCCGAGGGCGAAGAGGCGTTATGGTCGAAGTCCCTGCGGTAGTAGGTCACCCACAGGTATTTCCCGCCATGGGAGAAGGCCTGCTCCACGGGCTTGCCGCCGAAGATGTTGTGCCTGCCCGCCTTGCCGTTATAGAAGGCGTAGTCGAAGACGCTCTCCTCGCCGCCCTTGAAGAGCCGGCTGTCCGCGGCTGAGAAGACGTGGCGTATGACCGCCTTGCGCTCCAGGGTGGCGCTGTCATAGACGAGCGTCTCCATGCCCTCCAGCGCATTGATGTAGAAGGTCTTCCCGTCCGGATGGAAGGAAACGGACTTGGGCGAAGCGACCCCGCGGATGTCCTTTATCTTTTTCAATGGGCCGAAGGCTATGTCCTGAGCCGCCGCGCCGCAGTCCGTGCACAGCGGCTCCTGCGCCGGCGCGGCCCCGGCGTTGCCGGGCAGGGCGGGCAGGAGAAGGATGGCGGCGCACAGGGCGGCAGGCAGGAGAAACGAGGCATTCGCTGCAGGGGTCATGGTGTGTCCTTGGTTTTACAGGGTGCTGAGGGAAGGGCCTTCGCCGCCTGCGATGGGCGGGAGGGCATGGGCCAGCCATGCGGCGAAGTCGCGGCGGCCGCGCTCGGCCAGGGCTGCCTTGCGGCTTTTCTTCTTGATGGGGCCGTCCAGTTCCGGCATGAGCCCGAAATGGATGTTGGAGGGCGTGAAATGCTTTGCGGGCGTCCGCAGGTGGTTCAGCAGGGCGCCCAGCGCCGTGGTCGCCGGCGGGGGCGGAAGTTCACGGCCGTGCGCCCTGGCGGCGAGCAGCAGCCCGAGCCAGAGCCCGCAGGCTGCGGATTCCACATAGCCCTCCACGCCGGTGATCTGCCCCGCCAGGAAGACGCCGGGCCTGCGTTGCAGGGAAAGGTCGGCGTTCAGGCAGCGCGGCGCGTTGACATAGGTGTTGCGGTGCACGCTGCCATAGCGCAAGAATTCCGCCTTCGCCAGGCCAGGCACCAGGCGGAACACCCGGTCCTGGGCGGCGTAGGTCATCTTCGTCTGGCAGCCCACGAGATTGAACGCGGTGCGGCCGGCGTTCTCCGCCCGCAGCTGGAGCAGGGCCCAGGGGCGCCTTCCCGTGCGCGGGTCGGTAAAGCCGACGGGCTTGAGCGGGCCGAAGGTCAGCGTGCGCTCGCCGCGGTCGGCCAGCGCCTCGATGGGCATGCAGCCCTCGAAGTGCGTTTCCTGCTCGAAGGCATGCGCTGGCACGCGTTCCGCGTTGCGGAGGGCGCTGTAGAACGCTTCATATTCCGGCCGGGTCATGGGGCAGTTGAGGTAGTCTCCTCCTTCCGTCTCCGCATCCTGGGGGGCGGGGGCGGCAGGTTCCTGCACGGGAGCCTCGTCGGAATAGGGCGGCGGCGCGTCTTTGCCGTACCGGGAACCGCGGAAGGCTATGCCCATGTCTATGGAATCCGCGCTCACGATGGGCGCTATGGCGTCGTAGAAATAGAGCGGCGTGCCTGCGCCGCCTTCCTCCAGCACGGCGCGCAGCGACTGCGAGAGGTCTTCGGAAGCCAGCGGCCCGGCGGCGATGACGGCGGTCTTCCCGGCAAGCTCCGGAGCGTCCAGGGAGCGCACGGGACGCCGAACGAGCGTGATCAAAGGCTCCTCCGCAACGCGCTGCGTCAGCCGCTCGCTGAACAGGGCGCGGTCCACGGCCAGCGCCTTGCCGGCGGGGACGGAGCAGGTCTCGGCGACGCGCATGACCTCGCTGCCGAGCTCGCGCATTTCCTGCTTGAGCAGGCCCACGCCGGAACCCGCGGCGTCATTGGAGCGGAAGGAGTTCGAGCAAACGAGCTCGCCCAGCAGGGGGCTGGAGTGCGCCGGCGAGAACACCTCCGGCTTCTGCTCGTAGAGCGTGCAGGATACCCCGGAGCGGGCAAGGGCGAGGGCGCATTCGCAGCCCGCCAGTCCTCCTCCGACAAGGGCAATCTCAGGACAATGGTCTGGCATCGTGGCCTCCGTGATCAGTGGCGGTCCGGCCTGCGGCCTCCGCGGCGCAAGGATAGCGCAGCGCACGCGGGATGTCACTTCTCAAAAGCGGCGGAAAAGGATTTTCCGGGGCGAATTTTTCCCTTTGCGCTTGACAGACAGCGTGATGCCTTTTTATTAGAATACATCTTTAAAGGAAAAACGCCCGGAGAGCAGGTCTCTTCGTGCGCAAAAAAACAACTGCACAATCTATTTACTACGGAGTCTCGCATGTCCATCGCTTTGGAGAAACAACGCACCTACGCCCTGCTGGGCACGGGCGGGAGCGGCAAGACGTCGCTTGCTGAAATGCTTCTTTTTCAGGCCGGTATTGTCAGCCGTCTTGGCGCCGTGGAAAACGGCAACACAGCCCTGGACTACGAACCCGAAGAAATCAAGCGCCGCGGCTCCATCCAGCCCGGCTTCGCCTCTTTTGACTGGCAGGGATACCGCCACTGCCTGGTGGACATCCCCGGCGACGCCAACTTCTCCGGCGACCTGGAATGGCTGCTCGCCGCCGTGGACGGCGTCGTCCTCGTGGTGGACGCCGTGGACGGCGTCCGGCCCCAGATGCGCCGCATGTGGAAGAGCGTGAAGGCCGCCGGCCTGCCGGCCATCGCCACCATCACCAAGATGGACCGCGACCGTGCCAATTTCGACCATGCGCTGAACAGCCTCACGCAGCAGCTGCACGTCAGCCCCGTGGTGCTGTACATCCCCATCCTGGAAAACGAGAACTTCGTCGGCCTTGTGGATGTCTTTGCCGGAAAGGCCCTGCGCTTCGGCGAAAACGGCGCCACCACCGAGATGCCCATCCCCGCCGACCTGGCGGACGAGGCCTCATCGCTGCGCGACATCTCCATCGAGAACATCGCCGGCTCCGACGAGGAGCTGATGGAGCGCTACCTTGACGAAGGCTCCCTGAGCGACGCGGACATCATCCAGGGCCTGCGCAAGGGCGTGCTCGCCGGCGAGATCGTGGCCGTGCTGCCGTCAGCCGCCATGGTCAACAAGGGCGGCCGCCGCCTCCTCAACCAGGTGAACAGCCTCCTGGCATCTCCGCTGGACCGCCAGGCATTCCTGGGCAAGGACGGCTCCGAGCTCGCCGCGGATCCCGACGGCCCGGCGGCATGCATCGTTTTCCGCTCCCTGAGCGACGCCTCCTCCGGCCAGGTCGTCAACGTCATGCGCGTGATCTCCGGAACCATCTCCTCCGACAGCGCGCTCAAGAACATGCGCACCGGGGAAATGGAGAGGCTCGGCTCGCTGCTGTACATCAACGGCAAGGCGCAGACGGCCTGCAAGGACGCCCTGGGTCCCGGCGCCATCGTCGGCGTCGCCAAGCTCAAGGGCACGCGCACGGGAGACACGCTTTGCGACGAGAAGACCACCTTTGAGCTGGAGCTTCCAGAATTGCCGCCGCAGCTGATGACCTTTGCCCTCGCGCCCAAGCAGAAGGGCGAGGAAGACAAGGTCTACGCCGCCGTGCAGAAGCTGCTTGACGAAGACGTCACCCTCAAGCTGGCCCGCGACGAGGAGACGTCCGACGTCCTGCTTTCCGGCATGGGCCAGCTGCACATCGAGATCGCCGTGGAGCGCGCCAAGCGCCGCTCGAAGGTCGATATCCTTCTCAAGACCCCCAAGGTCCCGTACCGCGAGACCGTGCGCGGCAAGGTGCAGGTCCAGGGCCGCCACAAGAAGCAGTCCGGAGGGCGCGGCCAGTTCGGCGACTGCTGGATCGAGATGGAAGGCGGCCAGCGCGGCTCCGGCTATGTTTTTGAAGACGCCATCGTCGGCGGCGTCATCCCGCGCCAGTACATCCCCGCCATCGACAAGGGCATCCAGGAAAGCGCGGCGCGCGGCTACCTGGCGGGCTGCCCTGTGGTGGACTTCAAGGTCAAGGTGTACGACGGATCCTACCATCCGGTCGACTCCTCTGAAATGGCCTTCAAGATGGCCGGATCCATCGCCTTCAAGAACGCCATGGCCCAGCTCAAGGTGCAGCTGCTTGAACCCATCGTGCAGATGACCGTGACCATCCCCGATGAGTTCATGGGCGATGTCATCGGCGACCTGTCCTCCCGCCGCGGCAAGGTGCTGGGCTCGGATTCCCAGGACGGGCTCACCGAGCTCAAGGTCAACGTGCCCATGAGCGAAGTGCTGCGCTACGCCCCCGACCTGCGCAGCATGACCGGCGGCCAGGGCGTGTTCACCATGGAATTTGACCATTACGAGGAAGCCCCGCAGCCCGTGGTCGACAAGGTCGTCGCCGAGCATCAGGCAGCCAAGGCCGCGGAATAGCGTTTTTCGAAAAAAGCAATGAAGCCGGCGCGGTCCCGCATGGGGCCGCGCCGGCTGTCGTTAAGTGCCCGCCGGCATCCCGCCGGGGGGCGCATCTTTTTCAGCAGTCTTCCCCGGCCATCGCGAGGATATGCGCGAAGGCTTCCGGGGACACGGGCTGGACGGAAAGGCGGCTCCCGCGGCGCAGCAGCTCCATGCCGGCGAGCTCAGGCTCCCTGCGCAGGTCTTCCAGCGGAAGGGGACTGGCGAAGCGCCGCTTCAGGCGCACATCCACCATGAACCACACGGGGTTTTCCGGTGTGGCCCTGGGGTCGAAATGGCTGCTGGAGGGGTCCTGCGCGGTGTGGTCCGGATAGGCTTCGCGCGTGACCTCCACCAGCGCGGCGATGTGCGGATTCTTCCCGCTGTGGTAGAAAAAGCCCAGGTCTCCCTTGCGCATGGAGCGCATCAGGTTCCGCGCCTGGTAGTTGCGCACGCCGTCCCAGGCCGTTGTGGCGCCGGGAGAGTATTCCAGGTCGTCTATCGAAAAGCATCCGGGCTCGGATTTGAACAGCCAGTATTGCATGCGCCCCCCTGATGAGCTTCGGTGGAAAACAGGCGTATGCTACTCCTGCGGCAGCCTTTGCGCAAGGATGCCCTGCGGCAAGGCCATCTTAAAAAATATGCGCTGTTATTTTGCATGGTTATAAATGCTGTTGTTGACACGGCAGAAAACGCATACTATGATGTAGAATCTGTTATGCCTTTAATGCAGCGCTGTCTGGAATGCCTATGGAACATATCGTTTTGGAGCTGGAAAACGGGGCGAAGCTGTCGTTTGACGGGCGCCTTTTCGCCGAAGCTGTCTGGGAGGATGAGGAGAGCGGCGTGCTGACGCACCACAAGCTCTATGTGACGGACATGGACAGCCAGGTCTACGCCATCTTCAGAGAGCGCGGGGGCAGGCGCAGCGTGTGCGCCTACCGTGTGACCGTCAGGGAAGGGCAATGCTCCATTTTTGACGGGAGGCAGACGCTGCGTATGCCCCTGGAGATGCTCCTGGCTGCAGTGCGCGCGCTCTGCGGCGGGGATCCCGCCCTGCTCAGGCAGGTGGAAGAAGCGCTTCTTGCGGCGAGCTGCTGACCGCGCCGGCCACCCTCCCTTTATTGCCAAGGAGATGTTTTTATGGATATGCATGGGTTCCATCTGGTCCGCGAGGAAAGCCTGCGTGAAGTGGGCGGCACGGCGCGCCTCTGGAAGCACGCCGCCACGGGCGCGGAGATCCTTTCCATATGCAACAGCGATGAGAATAAGTCCTTCGGCGTCAGCTTCCGCACGCCTCCCAAGGATTCCACGGGCGTCGCGCACATCCTGGAGCATTCCGTGCTCTGCGGCTCGGACAAGTATCCCGTCAAGGAGCCGTTCACGGAGCTGCTCAAGAGCTCGCTGCAGACATTCCTCAACGCCATGACGTACCCGGACAAGACCTGCTATCCTGTGGCGAGCTGCAACCTCAGCGATTTTTACAACCTGATCGACGTCTACCTCGACGCCGTGTTCCATCCGCGCATCGACGAGAACGTCCTGCGCCAGGAAGGCTGGCATATCGAGCCGGAGGAGACGGGGAAATGGCAGTACAAGGGCGTGGTCTACAACGAGATGAAAGGCGTGTATTCCTCGCCGGAATCCGTGCTGCAGGAGCAGTGCCAGCACGCCGTGTTCCCCGACACCCTGTACAGCCTGGACTCCGGAGGCGATCCAGCCAAGATCCCCGGTCTCACGTTCGAGGCTTTCCGCGCGTTCCACGCCGCCTATTACCATCCCTCCAACGCGCGCTTCTTCTTCTGGGGCGACGACCCCGAAGAAGCCAGGCTCGCCAGGCTGGAGAAGGAACTGGCGCCGTACGCCTTCCGCAAGGTGGATTCCGCAGTGCCGCTGCAGCCGCGCTTCACGGCGCCGCGCAGGGCGGACGTCTCCTACGCAGCCTCCGGCGAAGGCACGGAAAAGTCCCATGCCGCCGTTAACTGGATGCTCTGCGAGACCCGGGACACGGAGGAGATGCTGGTCCTTGACATGCTGGAGCATATCATGGCCGGGCTGCCCGGATCGCCGCTGCGCAAGGCGCTCATGGATTCCGGGCTCGGCGAGGACATCGCAGGCTGCGGCCTGGAACGCGAGCTGAGGCAGGCGTATTTCTCCATGGGGCTCCTGTCCGTCGCCAGGGAAGACGCCCCTGCCATGGAGCGCCTCATGCTGGACACGCTGGCTGAGCTCGCGGACAAAGGCGTCCCCGGGCAGGCCGTCCAGGCCGCGCTCAACACGCTGGAGTTCGCCCTGCGCGAAAACAATACCGGGTCGCTGCCCCGGGGGCTCGTCGCCATGTTCGAGAGTCTTTCGGACTGGCTCTACGACGGGGACCCCATCGCTCCCCTGGCATGGGAAAAGCCCCTCGCCTCGGTAAAGGCGCGCCTCGCTTCCGGCGAGAAGGTCTTTGAGAACGCCATACGCCGCTGGTTCCTGGACAATCCCCACCGCGTCCTTGTCGTCGCCAGCCCTGAGGCCGGCCTCGCGGAGGCCCGGCAGAAGGAGGAGGACGCGCGCCTTGAGACGCTGCGCGCATCCATGACGGCCGGGGAACGCGTCCGCGTCGAGGAGGAGGCCGCCCTGCTGCGCGAGGAGCAGCAGCGGCCGGACAGCCAGGAAGCCCTGGACACGGTGCCGAGCCTCGGGCGCGAAGACATGCCTGAGAAGAACGCCGTCATCCCCAAGGCGCTTTCGTCCGTATCCGGGGTCACGGTCCTGACGCATGAACTGGACACCACGGGCATCGTCTATGCCAGGCTGGCCTTCCGGCTTTCCGCCGTGCCTGCCAGGCTGCTGCCGCTTTTGGTGCTGTATGCCCGGTCCCTGACCGAGATGGGCACGCGGCGCCGCGGCTTTGTGGAGCTGGGTTTCGACATCGCGGCCCGCACCGGAGGGCTGGGCGGGACGCCAACGGTCTTCACGCGCCTCGCCGACGGCGCGCCCGTGCCTCTCCTGCTCATATCCTCAAAATGCACCAGGGAGAATATCGCCGGCATGGCCGGGCTGATGGAAGAGATCCTGTGCGAGCCCAATTTCGATGACAGGGAACGCTTCCTGCAGATGGTCCTGGAGGAAAAGGCCCGCATGGAGCAGTCCGCCGTTCCCTCCGGGAACGCCCTGGTCCGCCTGCGCCTGGGCGGGCGGCTTTCCCTCGCGGGGCGCATCAACGAGGAAATGACGGGCGTGAGCGCCCTGGTCTGGCTGCGCGCCCTTGCCGAGCGCGCGGAGCAGGACTGGCCCTCCGTCCTTGCTGACCTGAATGCGCTGCACGGGTGCGTCGTGCGCGGCGATGGAGCCGTCGTCGACATCACCGGCGACCCAGGCCTGCTCCGTGAAAGCGAGCCCGTGCTGGCGGACATCGTCTGCCGGCTGCCCGCCGGACCGCTGTCCGCCGCGGAGCTGGCTTTCCAGCCGCTGCCTGCCGGGGAACTTCTCAGCGCGCCCGCGCAGGTCAACTACGTCGGGCTCGGCATGAACCTCCGTGAGACCGGCTACGTGTACAGCGGGGCCCATTCCGTCGTCCTGCGCCACCTGCGCATGGCCTATCTGTGGGACAGGGTGCGCGTGCAGGGCGGGGCCTACGGGTGCAGCGCCATGTATTCCCGTTCCACGGGGTCGTTCGTCTTTGTTTCGTACCGGGACCCCAACGTGCGGGCGACGCTGGATGTGTACCGCGGCGCCGCGCGCTACCTTGCCGGCCTGCGCCTTTCCGAGGCGGACATCACGCGGGCAGTGGTGGGAGCCATCGGCGATATGGACCACTACATGCTGCCCGGCGCGAAGGGCGCGGCGGGATTTGCGCAGTGGCTTGCCGGGGAAAGCGACGAGGACCGGCAGCGCATCCGCGAAGAAATGCTCGGCGCGAGCCTGTCTGACTTCCATGACTTCGCCCCGTATCTGGAGCGCGCGCTCATGAGCGCCGTCCCCTGCGTCCTAGGCGGCGCCTCTGCCGCCGCAGTGGCCGAGGCGGAAGGATGGACGAAAACCATAATCCTCTAGGGACGCCCCGCCATAGGAGACATTGATGGCAACGCAACGACACGGTGGAACAATGCTTGTCAGCACGGCAGTCATGCTGTGCCTTGCCTGCTTCGGCATGGGCTTCGCCTGCGGCAGCATGTTCTCTTCCGGAAAGACGCCTGCCCCAGCCATGCCTGCGCCATCTGCGCCGGTGCAGGCCGCGCAGCCTGCGCAACCGGCCGCGGCGCCGCAATCCGGCGCAGGCGTGCTCGGGCAGGAGATCGCCAAGCTCCGCCAGGCGGCGCTCGCTTCCCCTGGGGAGGCACGGCTCTGGACGCGCCTTGGCGACGCCTGCTACGATGCCGGGGATGCCGACGGCGCCATCGAAGCCTATGGCAGATCCTTGGCCCTGGAGCCCTCCAACGCCGACGTGCGCACGGACATGGGCTCCATGCACCGCATGCGCGGTGAGCCCGCGATGGCCGTGCGCTGCTACGATGACGCGCTCGGCTATGCTCCGGCCCATAAGAACGCCGTGTTCAACAAGGGGATCACCCTGCTCATCGACCTGGAGAAGGCCGGGGAAGCCGTGGCCTTCTGGAAGGCGATCATCGCGGCGCAGCCCGGCTTCACGCTTTCCAACGGCAGGGAACTGGAAAAGGTCATCCCGGAACTGTGCGCTGAGGCCGCGGGCGACCTTGAGCGGAAGGGCCGTCTCGGTGCTGCGCTGCAGGCGTGTGACGAGGCCCTTAAGCTCGAGCCGCGTTTCCTGCCCGCGCTGACGCGCCGTGCGTGGCTCCTGGAGCATATGCGCAGCCCCGAGGCCCAGGCGGCATGGCGCGCTGTGCTTGCCATAGCTCCGGAGGCGCTGGATCCCGCCGGCCAGCCCGCGAAAGGTCATATCCAATAGGAACTCGCTGCGTATGATAGCACAGATATCCCGCTACCGCATGGTCTTCGCCCTCGTGGCGCTCTTTTTGCAGCTTGCCGTGCCGTTCAGGCTCGCAGCCGATCCTGCAGGGGAAGGCGCCGATGCGCCCGCGGCGGCTGAGGCCAGGACGGACGGCGGACAGGCGGGAGCGTATGCGCCTCCCGCAGCGCGCGCAGCAGGGGAAGCGTTCCATGCCGCGCTGCTGTCAAGGGCCGTGTTCCTGCAGGACAGGGAGGGGGCGCTTTCGCTGGAAGGCGTCCTGGACCGCAGCAGCGATTTCACTCCCTGGAGCATGGGGCTCGCCTGGCGCGGAACAGGCGCGGTGTGGATGCGTTTCTCCCTGGCAGGCATGGACGGCCTTCCCGAACGGGCCTGGCTCTGCCTGGGGACGCAGACTGCGGGCGGGGACGAGGCCTGGATCTCCCGCGACGGGCAGAACTGGACCAGAGCGGAGCAGCGGCAGTACGCATCCTGGCTGCTCGATACCGGACAGGCCAGGGAAGTCATGGTGCGGATGCGCGCCACGCCCGGGCTGTGGTTCTCGCCCCGCATAAGCGCCGTCGAAGAGTCTCCAGGCATGCCGGAATGGCTTTTCAGGATGGGGTCTGTGACGATCCTCGGGCTGCTGGCTGTGCTGTGCCTCTTGCTGTCCATGTCCGGAAGGAGCGACGGCCATTTATGGACGGGACTGCTCGCTGCCGCGTCCGCCGTGCAGATATGGTTCAGCGTCCCGGCGTCCGGGGGGCAGATGGGATGGCACGCGGTCTGCTGCGCCTTTTCCGGCGGCATGGCGCTGATGCTGCTGCCCCATGTGGGAAGGGCGGTCATGTCCACGGGGAGGACGGCTCCCAGGATAGACATTTTCTTCATGATACTGGCGCTTCCCGGCGCCGTCCTCGCGCTGCTGCCGCTCGCGCCCTCATGCGCGTGGCTGGCCCGCCTGCTCGTGCTGTGGCCGCTCCTTGCCGCGCTGTGCTTCCTGCCCGCATTCGCGCTGGTTTTCCACGGCGTCCGGGGCAGCCTGCACTTTTCCGCGGGGTGCGTGCTTTTCTTCGCTGGCAGCGCTGCGGCACTGTACGGCCTGCATGCCGGGATAGGCGGTGAATGGCCCCTCGCGTTCGAGGAGATAGGCGTGATCGCCGGCCTCGTGCTCATGGCCGCGTCGAGCCCGCGCAGGGAGGCTGCCGCGGAGGAAGCCGATGTGCAGGATCTGCCGCTGCTCCAGGAAGAGCCTGCAGGAGCCGCGGACAGCGAGGCCGAAGCCGCGCTCGCACGGGTGCGCGGGAGCGTGGAGAAGATGCTCGACGCCTCGTGCCGGCTGGACCAGTCACTGAGCAGGGCGGGCATAGGCGAGGAAAAGGCGGATATCGTGATCCACGCCGACGCCATGGTGGCCGCGGCCCGCGGCATCGCCGAAGACGTCAGGGCGCTGCCTCCCGAAGAGCCCCTCCCGCAGCCGGAAGACAGCGTTTTTGACCTGCGCGCCGTCATCCAGAAAACGTTCGGTTCCGTGCATGAAGAGGCGGAGGCCAAGGGCCTTGGGCTCGCGTGGTATGTCTCTCCCTGTATCGGGCGCAAGTTCAGCGGCGACGCCGCGAGCCTGAACGCCCTGCTGAAGCTGCTCATGGCCGATGCCGTGCGCGCCTCTTCTTCAGGGGCCGTCAGCCTGCGCGTGCGCCGCCTTGAGAGCAGCACGCATCCCGGGCACCTTATGTTCCGCATCGCGGACAGCGGCCAGGGGCGCCCTCCGCGCGGCAGGCACAGCCTGCTGCTCGCGCGCCTTTGGGAGCTCGTGTCCAGCCATGGAGGCGAACTCATGCTGGACAGCGGCCCGCAGGGGACGTCCGTGTCGTTCAGCATGACCTTCGATGCGCTGGAGGACGACGGAGCCACTGTGAAAAGCGCGCCAGGCATGGCGGCGCCCGAGGGCAGCGGCGAGCCCGGCATCATCATCCTCGCTGCCGGCGACGGCCTGCGCCGGCAGATATGGGCCAATTTCCTCGACGGGCTCGGCTACCGCGTCTGGGAGGCGGGCAGCGCCCTGGAAACAGTGCGCCTGTATGCCGCGGAACCGGCGGCGCTGGTGATCTTTCACGGAGGCCTTGACGAGGACGGCATCACCCGCGCCATCGCCGGTATACGCATGGCGGAGGGCGAGCGGTCCCTGCCTCCCGTGCCTTTCCTCCTCCTGGGCAGCGACAGGGCCCAGGCGGCGCGGCTGGCCGATGCCGGCTGCGGGCACTGGCTGCCGCTGCCTGCCGTGCGCAAGGACCTGCGCGCCATGGCCCGCTGGCTGGCAACGACCGGCGGGAACGCGCGCAGACCGGCGCTTTTCGGGGAGCATGCCGGCACGGCAGGGGAGCCCCTGGTCACGGATGAGCCTTTCCAGGAGGAAACGGCCGGTACGGCTCAAGCCGGAGACGGCTCAGCCGCCGTCAGCGAAATGCCGGCGGTCCTTCCTGAGATCGGGGGATCCGCGGCGGACCGGGACCAGACTCCGCCGGAGCCGCCTGTCCAGGCGGCTGATCATGAGGAGAAGGAAGACAATGCCGGCGTGCAGCCTGAGGTCGTCCGGGTGGAAGCAGACCCGGCCGACAGCCTCCCCCTGGAAGAAGGTCATCGCGTCGATCCGCTGGTGCTCGACGACAGCGAGAAGAAAGCCTCCGGAGGATGGCTTTCCACGGTCTTCGGCGCCGGAGAAGCACAGGGCCAGGCCCTGGAGCTTTTGCCTGAGCAGCCGCGGGAGGAGGATCCTTCCGGGGACATCGTGGAACTTTCGCGCGAGCAGGCCGTCGCTCCCGCCGCAGAAGAAGGCGCTGCAGTGGTGGATCTTGCACCGGAAGACATGGTGGCCGTCCAGAACGGGGACGGATCCGCCGGAGGCGTCGTGGAACTCTCGCCAGCGATGGCTGAGGGGAGCGCGCCCGCCGGCGCCGGAGAAGATGCCCGGCCTGAAGGCGCCGCAGCGCAGAAAGAGGCCGCTGAGGACATGGAAGATCCCGCGGGACTGCTCCTCGCCGGTGTCCGCCGCATCGAGGAGGCCCTGGAGGCGCAGGATTCCGCGGCCATGATGGCCGCAGCCGAGGATGTTTCCGTCATTGCCGGAGCCTATGGGATCCGTACGCTTGCGGACATGGCCCTGTGCGTGAGGGAGGCATGCGCATCCGGCGACAGGGCCGGCGCAGCCCAGGCAGTGCAGGATATGCGCGCGGAGCTGGAAAGGACGGTGCAGCAGTGAAATCCTGTGCGCTGGACGCTTGCAACTTGGCCTTAAAATCTTTAGTATCGCATCAGAACCTGAGGTCATGCCCGGGGAATCGCAGCCAAGAAAACGAAGGAGGCAGTTATGCCAAAGCTTGAAAAAATAGTCTGCGCATTGGATATGTCCGAACACAGCAAGACCGTTGCGGAGTACGCATGCATGCTGGCCAAGGCTTCCGGGGCAAGCATCGTCGCGGTGTACGCGGCCCCCACGCTCACCCAGTACACGGGTTTCCATGTGCCGCCGAACACTATCGACAGCTTTGTGGGCGAGATCGTCTCCGGCGCTGAAAAGGCCATGGCGCAGTTCGTGGACGAGAACTTCGACGGCGTGGAGACGACGGCGGAAGTGGTCGTCGGCTATGCCGCGGAAGAGATCCTCAATATCGCGGCAAGGGTGGAAGCGGACATGATCATCATGGGCACGCATGGCAGGAAGGGCATAGACCGCATCCTGTTCGGCTCCGTGGCTGAAAAAGTGGTCAAGAACTCTACCATACCCGTCCTCACCATCCGTCCCTCCGGCCATTATACCGGCGGCGCCATGTACAAGGACTGACCCCTTTCGGACCACACACTCCCGCGGGCTTTCCCCCACGCTCCGAACGCTGGGAGGAAGCCCGTTTCCTTTGTTCGCCGCCAGGAGAAGCTATGCCTCCCATGTTTACATCGTTCAACGACGTTCGTCCTGAAGTCGCGTCGTTCGAATCCTATGAGCCCGGACTCAGCATCGCCGAGATCGCCGAGCGCTACGGGCTGAGCCGCGTCGTCAAGCTCGCCAGCAACGAAAACCCGCTGGGCGTATCCCCGAAGGTCCGCGAGGTGCTGTGCGCGCATGCGGCGGACGCCTTCCGCTATCCGCAGGCCGGCAACCCGCGCCTTGTGCGCGCGCTTGCCGCGTATTACGGCGTGGAGAAGGACAGAATCTTCGTGGGGAATGGCTCCGATGAGGTCATCGACCTTTTGTACCGCGTGCGGGCCGTGCCCGGCGTGCATAACGCCGTGGCCTTCCGCCCCTGCTTCGGCCTGTACCCTACCCAGGCCAAGATGGCCGGCGTGGAATTCCGGCAGGCGCCCCTGAACGATGACTTCACCTTTGACTTCGCGAAGCTGCGGGAACTGGTGGACGAGAACACGACTCTCGTCCTGGTGACGTCCCCTGACAACCCCTCCGGCCGCGCGGCCCCTGTCGAGGCGCTGGAGGAACTGGCGGATTCCCTCCCGCCGGCATGCCTGCTCGTGGTGGACGAAGCCTACATAGAATTCGCCGGCGAGGGACATTCCATGCTTCCCCGCCTGGACAGGCATCCCAACGTGGCGCTCATGCGCACCTTTTCCAAGGTGTACGGCCTGGCCGGGATGCGCATAGGCTACGCCATCCTTCCACCGGCAATCGCGGATTACCTGTGGCGCGTGCGCCTGCCGTTCTCCCTCAATATCCTGGCTGAGGAGGCCGCGCTTGCCGCGCTGCAGGATGCGGATTTCCGGGATGCCACCGTGGCCCTCGTGCGCCGCGGGCGCGCCCAGATCACCGACGGCCTGCGCGGCATGGGCTGCGACGTCGTCCCCAGCAAATCCAACTTCATGATGTTCCGGCCTCCTGCCGGCAGGCAAAGCGCGCAGGAACTGCATGCGGCGCTGCTCAGGAAGGGGGTCATCATCAGGGCGCTGCGCAGCTACCACCTTCCGGAATGGCTGCGCGTCAATGTCGGCAAGGACGAAGAGAACGCACTCTTCCTGCGCCTCACGCAGGAGATCCTGGAGGAAAAGGCATGAACTCTGTTTCCATCGGTGTCATAACCATGGACGGGCCCGCCGGCGTCGGCAAGAGCACGCTGGCCAGGCGCCTCGCGGAATCGCTCGGCATCGCCTACCTGGATACGGGTGCGATGTACAGGACCCTCGGCCTACGGCTGGGAGCGGAAGCCGCTGACATGGACGACGCAAAGCTGCGCGCCCGCTGTGCGGAATGCCGTTTCACCCTGGAAAACCGCGGCGCGGCGCAGCCTGTCCTGTGCTGCTGCGGCGAGCCCGTAGGCATGGAGATACGCACGGAGAAGGCCGGGCGGCTGGCTTCGGTCGTCGCGAAGCTGCCCGTCCTGCGCGAGGAACTGCAGAAGGCGCAGCGGGCGATCGGCGCGCAGTGCTCCCTGGTCGCCGAGGGGCGCGACATGGGCACGAAGGTCTTTCCTTCGGCCCGGCACAAATTTTTCCTCGATGCCCGGCCTGAGGTCCGTGCGCGCCGCCGCTATCTGGAGCTTGAGGCGCGGGGCACGCTGAACGGGGCCACGCTTGAGGAGATCCAGCGTGACATCGAGGCGCGCGACCTGCAGGACAGGAACAGGCCCGTGGATCCGCTGAAGCCGGCGCCGGACGCGCATATCGTGGACACGTCGGATCTGGATATCGACGGCGTGCTGCGCGTGCTCATCGACACTGTGGCCGCAGGCCAGGACACGGAAAAGCGTCCGTGCCCCGTCCGGACCGCCCGCGCCGAAATGCGCGTCCCTGCCTCGTGCCAGCATGTTTTTGGCGGCGGCCGCCCGGGGCATGACCTACTCACCGAAGCGAGACTCGCCGGCCTGTCCGCCGCCCGCCGGATACTCCATCCCGACAGCGTCCCTGGCGAAATCGTTGCCGGCCTTGCCTGCGCCATGGAAGGGCGCGGCACGCTGTTCGCTGCGGAATCGCCTGTCCCGCAGGGCGCCCGCGGGACGGAGGCGGCCCTTGCCGCCGTGCAGTCAGCCGCGGCCCGCGCCGCCCAGGCGTTCCCTGAAGACCTGCCGCTGGACATCAGCACGTCCCTGCGCTGAAGGCATCGCGCGATGGCTGCGGCAGATCTGTTGGCGCCCGTCGAGGTGCATGTCGGCGGAAAGATCAATCTTTTCCTGCTGATCACGGGGCGGCGGCCGAACGGCTACCACGAGCTGGCAACGCTGTTCATGCCGCTGCCGGGCCCGTGCGACATCCTTGCCTTCGCGCCGGCGCCGGGCGGTTCCGGGATCCGCGTCGCCTGCGATTCTGCAGCCGTCGACCCGGACAAGAATACGCTTACCCGCGCCTACAGCCTGTATGCCGAGGCCACGGGATTCGCGCCTGCCGTCAGCGTCCGCCTGCGCAAGGGCATCCCCAGCGGGGCCGGGCTGGGCGGAGGCAGCGCTGATGGCGCTGCGGTGCTCGCCTTCCTGCAGCGGCACTGCCCGCATCCCCTGGCGGAACCGCAGCTTTGCGCCCTTGCCGCGAAAGTGGGGGCGGACGTGCCTTTCTTCCTCAGGGGAGGACCCTGCATCGCCGAAGGCATAGGCGAGATCCTCCGCCCGGCACCTTCCGGCCTTGACGGATGGAGCTGCGTTTTGGTCTGTCCTCCGGTGCATGTGGACACGGCCTGGGCCTATGCCGCATGGGATGCGGAAAGGAAGCCATTTTCCTTGACAGAGTGGGAGAAGATAGCTAAAAATATTCCTTCGCATTACCAGTGCCTGTATGGCAGGAACGATTTCGAGCCCGTGGTTTTCGCCCGCTGGCCGGAACTTTCCGCATGGAAAGCCGGTTTGCGGAACGCCGGCGCGGATATCGCTGGGATGAGCGGGAGCGGTTCTTCCATGTACGGACTGTTCCGGAACAGTGCCAGCGCCGTCAGCGCCGCAGCTTCGCTTCGAGGGATGGGTGCGGATGTGTTTGGTCCGTTCCTTTTCTGATCCTGCCATGCTGCACCAGAACTGGGGTGTCGCCAAGCGGCAAGGCAACGGATTTTGGTTCCGTCATCCGAAGGTTCGAGTCCTTCCGCCCCAGCCATTTTTTCGTCTCGCGCGACTTCGCTAGTCTGCGCCGCTTACCAGGATGTTTTCCTAAAGGCATGTTCTATGTACGGAGATCTGAAAATTTTGACGGGTACGTCCAACCCCCAGCTCGCCATGGATATTTGTGATCATTTGGGGTGTTCGCTCACGCCGGCCCTGTGCTCCACGTTCAGCGACGGTGAGCTGCGCGTGGAGATCGGCGACAGTGTGCGCGGCCAGGATGTGTTCGTCATCCAGTCGACGTGCGCTCCTGCCAACAAATCCCTCATGGAGCTCTGCCTCATCCTGGACGCGCTCAAGCGCGCCAGCGCAGGTTGCATCACCGCCGTCATCCCCTATTTCGGCTACGCCCGCCAGGACCGCAAGGTCAGCCCGCGCGCGCCCATCAGCGCCAAGCTCGTCTCCGATTTCATTTCCATGGCCGGCGCCCAGCGTGTGGTCACGGTGGACCTCCATGCCGGTCAGATCCAGGGCTTCTTCAACTGCCCGGTGGACAACCTCTTTGCCCGCCCCGTGCTGCTCAAGCACCTGAGCAGCATATCCGGGGACATCGTGATGGTCTCGCCCGATGCCGGCGGCGTGGAGCGCGCGCGTTCCTTCGCCAAGAAGATGGATGCCAAGCTGGCGGTCATCGACAAGCGCCGCGACCGTCCCAACCAGGTGGCCGAGATGCATATCGTCGGCGATGTGGCCGGCAAGATCGCGATCCTCGTTGACGACATGATCGACACCGCGGGCACGATCTGTGCGGCGGCCAATATCCTCGTGGAAGGCGGAGCGAAGGAAGTGTACGCCTGCGCCACCCACGCCGTGCTTTCCGGGCCGGCCTGCCAGCGCCTGAACGACGCTCCGTTCAAGGAAGTCATCGTCACCGATACGATCCCTCTGGGAGTGCACGCCGAGCAGTGCTCCAAGCTGCGCGTGGCCTCCATGGCCGGTATTCTGGCAAAGAGCATCCGCAACATTCATGACGGTTCCTCCGTCAGCGCGCTTTTCTAGCCGCTGCGGGAGACAATATATAGCCGTGCTCCCCGCAATGGAGACGGCGCATAAGGAGAAAAGAAACATGTCTGAACTGAAAACCCTCTCAGCGCAGCAGCGCAGCGCTTACGGCAAGGGGTCCAACCGCCGCCTTCGCACCCAGGCCATGGTTCCCGGCGTGTACTACACCCCGGACGGCAAGAACATCCCGGTGCAGATGGCTGAACTTCCCCTTGCCAAGATATACGAGCAGGTCGGGCGCACCAACGTTTTCAATCTTGAGATCGAGTTTGAAGACGGCACGAAGAAAATGCATCCTGTGTTCGTGTGGGATGCGCAGTACAGCCCTGTGAAGGGCACCTTCACCCATGTTGATTTCTACGGCGTTGACCTCGACAAGGAAATCAAGGTCAAGGTCAAGGTGGAATACACCGGAACGCCCAAGGGCGTGAAGCTGGGCGGCACCCTTGAAACCTACCGTGACGAGATCGTCCTCGCGGCCAAGCCCGAAGCCATGCCCCGCAAGGTCGCCCTCGATGTGACCGGCCTCGCCATCAACCAGTCCATCAAGATCTCCGAGATGCCCCTGCCTGAAGGCGTGCGCGCCGTGTACAAGAACGACTACACCCTCGCCGCCGTGTTCATGGAAGGCGCTGAGGAGGAAGCCCCGGCAGAATAATGCCGGTCTCGCAATGACGTTGAAAGCCGGAGCAGCGCGCTGCCCCGGCTTTTTCCGCAGGGAGCACGCCGCGGAATAACGGGAGGTGAGGAATGCCCGTATCGCTCAATGCCGCCACGATCACGGCGCTGGGTATCGACCCCGGATCCAACATCACGGGATGGGGCGTCGTGCGCGAATGCTCGGGCAGGCTGGAACTTCTGGGCTGCGGCGCGCTGCGCGTCAAGGGAGACACGTTCCCTGAAAAGCTTTCGTCCATCTATCACGGGCTGCATGGCATCATTGAGCAGTATGGCCCGACGGAAGCGGGCGTGGAGCAGGTGTTTTCGTCCAGGAACATCCTTTCCGCCATCAAGCTGGCCCAGGCAAGGGGGGCGGCGATTGCCGCCTGCGCATCATTTGATATCCCTGTGCTGGATTATGAGCCGACGCAGGTTAAAAAGACCATCGTGGGCGTGGGACGTGCCGAAAAAGACCAGGTGGCGTTCATGGTGCGGCGCCTGCTCGGCGGCGCGTCCATAGGCGGGCCTATGGACGTCACGGACGCCATAGCCATTGCGCTGTGCCACCTTACGCTGCGCCGTTTCCGCCGGCTGGAGGAATTGCAGCGTGGCGAAGTCAAGGGCGGCTGGTAGGGAAAGCTGCCCGGGCGTGATCAGTCCGTGGGACGCTGATAGAACTGCCCGGCCAGCTCCTGCGTTTTAATGACGTTGATGAAGGCGCTGGGATCAGCCTGCTTCGCCGCGAGCAACGCCTTTCTTCCTTCGTCGCCGGAGACCACGGAGTAGACGATGCTTTTCTCGGTGTGTTCGTAGGATCCCTCGCCGCGCAGTACGGTGGCGCCGTGGTTGCAGGCGGCATAAAGCGCGTCGCAGACTTCCTTCGGCCTGTCGGTGACGATGAACAGCGTCTTTTTCTGATAGCGGCGGTACAGCACCTTGATGACATGCGTCGTGGCGTACTGGAAGAAAATGGAATACAGCGCCTTGTCCCAGCCAAAGATCAGTCCGCCGACGGTCAGCAGGAGCACGTTGAAGGCCAGCACCATATTCCATGCGTCAATGCCCTTCGACCGGCTCAGGTGGATGGCGATGAAGTCCGTGCCGCCGGTGGTCGTGTCCGCCAGTAGGCACAGGCTGATGGCAAAGCCGTTGATGATGCCGCCAAAGACGCTGATGAGCAGCGTGTCATAGGTGATGGGGTACGAGGGCAGAAGGTCGGTCAGAACACCCGTCAGCACGATGCAGATGCAGGAGTAGAGGGTGAATTTTTTCCCCACGTAGCGGAAGCCGATATACACGGGGATAAGGTTGAAAAGCGTGTTCACCACGGCAAAGGAAAGGTGGACGCCGAAAAACGTATGCGCAATGCGCTGCAGGAGGATGGTCAGCCCGGTCACGCCCCCCGGGTACAGCCCCCCTGTCTCCACGAACGTATTGATGTTCATGGCGATGATCGAAGATGCCAGAATGACGGCGGCCAGCCGCTTGATGTCGAGCTTTGTGACGAGAGCCATACGGGTATTTCCAGAGTAAGACGTTACGGAGGCTCTCACTCTAGAGGGGCCCGCATCCTTCGTCAATAGCTTCCGCCCTGCAACCGCGGAAAGAAAGGCGGCAGTGCTCCGGGCACATGCCGCCTTTGCCGGAAGCATCCCTGTCCCTGCCGCATAATGGCGCAGCCTCTGCCGCTATTGATGCCTGTTTCGCGGATGGTGACGCAGCGCCAGGCGAAGTTCACCGTTTCCTGGTGTTCAGAAAAGAGACTCGCTGCTCCCTGAAATGCGCCTGCAACTGAGCTTTTCGTTGTCCTGGTGGGCTGCATCTGATGCAGCATTTGCACGGGGAGCGTGACAGTGGATCGTTAATCTGCATTAAGTGCATGCAGCAAATTAATGACAGCCTGCCTCAATTGCGGAGGCTGAGTCATGAACGCCTCTTTCAGGCTGAACAGGGCATCAAGGCCGACGTTATCCTTGTCGGAGAAATCTGTCATCAGATACGGGACGGAGCAGCGCAGTTCTCTGGCGATGTCCTCAAGCCGGGACAGTTTCGGAGCCATTTTTCCTTTTTCGATTTTGCCAAGGGCTTCCTGGCTTATGCCGAGTTGGATGGCAAGGAATTTCTGCGTCATGCCCAGGGTATGCCTGCGCTCGGCGATGTTGTGCCCCAATATGATCATTAGCCTACACTGTTCAGCCATTTCTGCTCTCCCATAGTTGTTATTATGGAACAGAGCAGAATTTTATTGATAAAGTTTAAATTCTAATATATTGAAGTTTAAATTTATATTTTTAAAAATTAGTCAAGTGGAGGCTGACATGGATGCACATGCACAATGGGCTGAAATGTGGTTTTGGTTAGCTGTGTTGGGCTCGCCGACGCTGATGATGGGGGAAGTGGGAGCTTTAGACCTCATAATTTGGGGAGTTGGTCTATTGGGACACCTTCTTATATTCATTTTTCAAATAGTGTTTTGAACGAACGAGGTCCTGCTGTGAGCCACAACTCCACACAAGCAATCCGTCTTCCGATAGCAACTGCCATTATCGGCAGCGTATGCTATTCCCTGGTGTTATGTTCCTTATGGTATTTAAAGAGCAGCCTGTATACATATCAGCTGTTTTTGATTTTTGCATTTCTTTCTTGGTCAACATTTGCAGTATTGTATTACAAGGGTATCATAGCTAAAACGCACAATACATTTGTGGTGCAAAAACGTACCCTTCTTTATAAGTTTTTTGCTTCGAGGCCAGTCCTTTTTCTTGTTATTTTAATATGCTCTTGCGCCGTTTCCCTTGCCGCAATGGTAAATATCCTTACGGTTAGCCAGGAGATGCTGTTCGTCTTGCTAGGAGCAATTATAGCATTCCCTTTTCTTTTCTGGATCATATTCCATTTCGTATCGAAGGTGCTTGTGCCATGGTTTGCCTGCAGCAAAACCATAACGTATACGGTGACGGGCCTGTCGGCGCTCTATGCCTGTACTGTTGCCGTATTGGCATGGATACATTCGGGCAGCATGGCTCCTCCTGTGGTCAGTGAGAATGTCAGCACAGCGTCCACCATCTCCTTTTTCGTGATCAATCTTTCGAACACTGCCTGTGAAATGATTGCCCAGGGTGCACATGCCGTGACAGGAGTGGCAAGCAGTGCTGCTGGACAGACCCAGGGAGTCAGCACGCTGGTGCGGGCTTTGCACGCCGGCGCATGGCTGCTCATCAACCTCGCAGGCTGTGCAACTTTTCTGATGCCAGCAGCCTTTTTAGCATTGCCGCGATCAGAGCGCCGGCGGATACTTGTCGCTGATCTCATGGCGACAGAGCAAACCAGGTTCGCTAAAGCAGGCGAAATTGCCTGGGCAGCTTTTTGGGGATTGCTTTTCTCTGGTTTCGGGTTGTACGGCGCAGGAAACCTGGATGCGCTTTTGCAGCGGCCTGCACGCAGCATAGCCTTGCATCAACCTGCTACAGGCCAAAATGCAGAGTCTTCCACTGCTGAAGCCATCGTGGGGACTGCCAGGGCGGTGCAGAAAAAGTTTCTGCAGATAGAGAAAGCAGTTGCGCAATATATTCCCAGTGAATCCATACAAATGGTGCAGAAGTCCCTTGAGGAAGATTTGGAGCAGCGCGAGCACAGGCGCACAGCGCTCCGCAGAAAGCTTGTGCCATTGCGTGATGAGCTTCGCAGTGCCTATCTGGCGAACGTGGATGACTTCCTCGATTGGCAGTTTTCGATGTTCAATGATTATGAATTATTATATAAAAAGCTGACCTCGGAAGATATGGAGGACTATATCCAGAAAAAGATGGCAGCCACGCTGAGCAAGGGCGTTTCCACATATATGCAGCGGGATTATGATCAGATGATCAAGGAGTATTATGAAATCCCCATAGATGCTGCCAGCCTGGCAAGGCTTCTCTATCGGGATGCTGTCAGTGAACTGCCGGACAACGCCGTTGTGGAAACGCTGGAAAACTATCCCGGGCTCAGAAACGCCTTGCAAAACATACAACAATTCATCAGCAACTATGAAAAGCTGACTCGTTCCTCTGAGTTCGCCGTGAACCACTCAGCGGCAGGACTTGCGGCTATCGCTTCGGCCAAAGGAGCTGGCAAGCTGGGAGCTAAGGCATTCGGTAAGCTTGCTGCAAAAATGGCAGCCAAGAAAGGCACTTCCGCTGCGGCAAGCGCGGTAGCAGGAGCTGCCACAGGAGCCGCGACGGGCGCGGCAGCTGGCTCTGTCGCACCTGGGATAGGGACAGCTATCGGCGCAGTCGTAGGCGGTGTTGCTGGCGCCGCAGCGACGTGGCTGGGGGTCGATTACCTTTGGGCCAGCGCGGAAGAATACCTTAAACGTGATGACGCCAAGCAAGAAGTGACAAATCTTATAGACGAATGGTTTAAGCTGCCATGGGAATAAGTAAGGTCCATGCACTGCCAAACAGTCTCACCTGATGCGCAAATGCCAGCATGGTAAATGTATTATGTGATCCATATTCCTATGAATGGAGGGATACGTTGAAGCAACTGGCAATGTATAATTCTGAAAATGATGTTAAAGAGAAGCTGAAGATACATGATTTTGACAGCATTTCAAAACGCAACTACAAAAAATTTTTAACTATATTGCCCAAGATTGAGCCTGGTGCCGCTGTGAACATCATCGAGCAGATACCAAAGGCGTTCAACACATATCATGACGTTATCAGCAGAATCATGGATATAAGCAGGACAGGCGAAAAAGGGTTCCAGGACGCATGCCAGAACGTTCTTTCATCATATACGCAAATGAGCAGGGATGGTTCCCTGTCTGAAAGCGAAAGAAGGGAGCTCCGCAAAGAAATTCATGAAGTCCTTAAAATAATGCAGGAAGCTCGTAAACATGAAACAGCAATCTGGAAAGAATTGATACACACCACGGGAAAAGTCGCAGCGGTCGCAGCCAGTGTGGCTATAGCCGTGATCACCGCCGGGAAAATAAAGTTTCGGGCATAGTTTCATTGCTGGTCGGCTAACAATCAATAAAAAAGTCCAGTATCTCAGCGAAACGTGTCACACGTTTTTCGCCAGACGCTTTCTGCTCAAGGAGATTTTGAACGGGAGCCAGATCAGGCAGCAGCAGATCGCTGGTGTCAAGCACGCACAGCCCAGTGGCGCGTTGGCATGGGTATGTAATATGATGCCATGATGAAGAATGGCTCCGATATCGTCAGCAACGGCGATACCGGAGCCTCATTTCCATCATCCCATCCTGATATCCGCGTACCCCCTGCCATTCCTGAGGCCGATTCCGCGTATCACAAAACGTTCCTCATGCCCGTGGCGGTCGCGGATGTAGACGGCTCGACCCGTGAACTTCACCGATTCCCCCGTCTCCGGGATGTAGACGCGCTGCCCGCGTCCGATGCGCCGCCCTCTGTACGTCCAATGGTCCCATGGCCCGTACCTGAGACGATAGACCTCGTGATCCAGACAGCTTTGCCTGAGCAGCCCAAGCCCGGCGGCGGCAAGGGCACCGAAGAATATATGCGGCAGCATAGAAACCTCCATGAATGCGGCCGCCCGGTCCAGGGGCGGCC